>SDBU01000960.1_pt1 | contig 42100 bp, 48 predicted proteins | sample 2277071 | NCBI WGS metagenome assembly SDBU01 (sample SAMN10397929, study PRJNA504765) | marine sediment metagenome | isolation source: marine sediment core GS08_GC12, 126 cmbsf | place: Arctic Ocean: Gakkel Ridge, Loki's castle | collected 2008
TGACGAAGCCCTGCTTCGCCGACTGCGACGCCAGCTCTTGGTGGAAACGGATGTTGGATCTCTCGATGGCTTTGCCATGATTTCCAACTGGGAGCAGTACGATCGCTACACTGAGATCTCACTGCCCTTCCGTCGGTTCAACGACATGCGTCTAGAGCTTGGCGCTCAGCAAGAGCTGACTACGTTTGAAGGCCGTCCCTGGCTGATTTCGTGGGCCGCTCTCCCGGATCAGGTTTTCCAACTGAACCTGGGTGCTATTGAGCGTGGAGTTGTTAGGCCGCTGAGTATCGACGAGCGCGTGAATATGGCGTGGGTACCCGGACAGGACGCATTCACCGTACTATTGAAATACTACGGAGAAAATGTTGCGAGGTCGATTAACCAAACAGCAAAATTGACCGGACTAACAGTCCCGACGTACTAATATGTTGCTTGAGTTAATCAAGCGATAGGTTAGTAACAGGTATAAAATAGGGCGGGGGCTTCGTGCTCCCGCCCTATACTTGAATGGGGAGAATCAAGTGAAGTATTGTCCAAAGTGTGACACAAATAAAGATAAATCTGAATTCCATAAAGACAAAGCCAGATACGATGGTATACAGTCCCTGTGTAAACAATGTAAGATAGCCCTAGTTACAAAACGTAGTAAAACAGAAGAAGGACACAAAGTTCTTAGAAAGTATCGTACAAGTAAAGAAGGAAAAGCGTCTGTAAATGCCGCCTCCAAAAGGTACAAGCAAACAGAAAGAGGCAAAGAAAAGAAAAGAGCATACGAAAGAAAACGATACCAAGAAAACCCTGAGTACTACAGACTAAAGAATGCAGCAAGAAAGTCAAAGGGAGCAACTATAGCGGTACTCAAGCAGGTACAAGAACGAGACAAGGTCTGCCAACTTTGCGGCACAGACCAAGACTCACAGTTCGATCACATTTATCCGGTGTCCCTAGGAGGTATAGGCTCTCTAGAGAACCTTCAAATACTCTGCGGACGCTGCAACAACTTCAAAAGTAACAACCTCTTCCTACCCGGAGGAGGGATGTTGGTAACACAGGCCTGCAACACTTAATGAAATTCCAAGTAGGAGAAACAATATGACCACAGCAATCCCCCAGAACGTCGTGCAAGCAGACGACAGAGCCGGTAACCATTACTGGATCTTCAGCGTCTATCACACGACCGGTACGGACACCACAATCAACGTGGACAACAGTTGTATCTCAGCATCGATCATCGGTGTTGTGGCGACAACTTCTGGCTCTTGTACCGTAGCGGATACTGATTCTTCAAACGACTATTCTAAGGAAGTTACGATTGACACCGGTATCGCTACCGGTACAGTCACCGTCATCGCTCGATTCTCGGGCAGCGCGGCTGGTTCGTCTTCTTCCAAGATTGACGCTTAGGAGGAGTGAATAATGGCTAAACTATTTCCCTCAAAGCAAACGGTCGTGGATCACGCCCAAGGACAGACAGTAATCATCTCAAACGTCAGAGTCTTGACGAGTACGTCTGACCATCTTGAGCTTCCGAATGCAGTCGATGCGGGCTTCCTGCACTCTTCACGCGGAGCTTCGGACCCTACCTTCTATCTCACCACCAACGGCAACCAGCTTGCCATTGACAGTGCGACGGTCGGTACGGAATACACGGTTGTGTCTAGACATGACGGACAGGTCAACTTTGCGCGTGGCACGAATACGCGAACTGGTGACAACGTACAATAAGTGAGAAGTATGATATTGATATGTGTGATTGGGCTCGCCCTGCTCGCAGGGTGTGCCCACTCACGCAGTCAGTATTACTACCCGGACGGTAAGCTCTGCGCTGACATCAAGCAATACATCCTCGGAGCCGGTGAGGTCGAGAGAAAACTCATAATCGCTAAGTGCGGTGTGGTGGAGTCTCACAAGACCAAAGGCACAGGAGTCAGCGAGAACTTCAGCAGCATACCGGGTGACATAGTTGAAGGTGGGCTCAAGGGAATCATAAGAGGATTTAAACCACTATGACTACTGTAATCGAGAACGTAGAATGGTACCTGTCAAGGATCACCGAAAAGACCCCCGACTTTGAAGATGATGGGTTGTCTGGTGGGTTCCCTGACTGGATGTACAGACGCTGGAAGCTGTCCAAAGCAGGACGCATCCACGACTGGCACTACTGCACACGCTGCCACAGAGCTGGGTCCATGACAGATCCACAAAAGAGATGGGCCGACAAGGCTCTGCGAAAGCACGCAAGAGAACTACTCCCTCCGTATCTGAATCTAGCACCAATCATACTCTACGTTGGAGTATTTATTGGTGGTGGGTATGGTTCCTGGGATAGCTGCGACGCTTCGGTCGGTGACCGGTGTCGCCACAACATTGAGCAACCTGATTGGATGGTTGCCTTAGCAAAGGAGATATAATATGGCGATTGATGTACGTGTAAGAGCGCGCACCCCGCTTGCGGTTAGTGGATTTACTTCTACAGGTGCCGTGTCAAACACCAAGACAATGATTCAAGGTGACATCGATATCACTGTCTACACGGCTGACGGCGAGCCGGTGACCCCTAGAGACCTAGGTCTCGAGAACATCGACGCACTGTTCCTTAGTGTAGTCGATGTAGATGGCACCGTAGCTAGTGTCTCACAGGTTACGAATGCTGTCTATGATCACACAGCGGAGCAGATCCTTCTGTGGGATGGTAACACCGGAGACACTATCGCGGGATCCAACGGTCAGGTTCGCTTTCTTGCTTTTGGAGATAGCGCTGCTGCTCCGGAACTCACATAAGGAGATACAACATGGCGATTGACGTAAGAATTCGATCGAAAGCCGCGCTTCCGCGCGGTGGCTACAACGCACAAGGCGTGGCTGTGAACCAAAAAGTCGTGGTTATTGGTGATATCGACATCACCTCTTATACGACCAACGGTGAGCCGATCACACCGGGTGCCCTTGGGCTATCTGTGATTGACGGGCTTTTCATTTCCGTCATTGACGTAGATGGTACGCTGCCTACGGCGACGAACATTCACAGTTGGGGCTACACCTACAACACCAACTTGCTGGTGTTGTTCGATGGCTCTGCAGGTACTACCGACCCGGATGCCAGCGCACAGGTTCGTTTTGTAGCGATTGGTGACTCCGCAACCCCAGAACTATAAGGAGATACAACATGGCTTTTGATGTAAAAACTCGAATTCGTGGGAGCCTCGATGGTTGGGGCGCGGCCGGTGGACGAACGTCTTCCGGTGGTGCCGCTAGCTCTAAGATCGTAGTTGTGGGTGAGATCAATATCACCTCCTACACAGGCGGTGGAGAGCCCATCACGGCTGCAGACCTCGGACTCACAAACTTGGACTGCATTCTGCTTGAGGTTGTAAACGTTGACAGCTCTTTGGCTACAGCAACGAACAACACCAAGATAACTTACGACTACACGGCTGAGCAGGTCCTAGCATGGGACGGTGACTTTGATACCGTTCCTGGCACTTCGGTGCTGTGTCGGTTTGCTGCGTTTGGTGACGCTCCGGTCCCGGAACTATAACATAAGTGACTCTTCGATGCGATGATTGTGGCATCCCGATAAAAAGGGTACGGCAAAGCGGTCGTACCCCCAAGTACTGTGCGGAGTGTCGCAAGAAGCGTCAAGACGAATACAAGAAAAGGAGTAAATGATGGCTGTTGCAACTGCTGTAACGTCTTACGTGGTCGCTCTAGGCCCCGTTAAATTGGAGATCTGCACCGGTACATTCGCAGCTTCAGGTGATACCTACGTAAGTAAGCTGGTTAACCCGAAGTTCGTGATTCCCGTTGCTAACTTCACGACCACTGGTGCGGTGGTGACCGCGATTACAGGTAAGTCGATCGCATTCACTAACGCGCAGATCAGTGCGAATTCAATCCACTTTATTGTGGTGGGATTCTAAGAAACAGACATAATCTCGGGGGAGAAAATGAAACTACCGGCTACGCTACGACCTTCTGGGTCGACCAACAGAGAGTGTCAAAGGGGAATCGATCTACCGTCATGGTTTTTCGATGACCTCAAGTCAATCGATGAGAAGTTGTACATCGTCTGGCATCCCTACGCGACCATTTGGGATGACATTATGAACCAGTACGAAGGTGAGCTGCTGGATCCACGTTTCAATATCCACCGAGAGCACGGTGAAGAGGTGTGGGGTTTCGTCACGACCAATGGCCGTGGCGAGCCTACGCCCGAACGCGCGTGGCACGTGTGGAGGCTGTGTGAACCACACGGCTGGGCGCACGTAGTGCGTATTGAGAACAAGGCGTCTCAATACCTCAAGCTGTTGACACACAGACTAAACGTCCAGGCCCGGTTTCGTGATCGGTACGGAGACATCGCCTGGAACAGAAACATGAGAGACGATCAAGAGGCCTCACAAAAGGAAGCGCTTGATGCGAAACACGAAATGTTCGAGGCCGTACAGGAAGAGAACTCATGGCTGACTAGAAACGCCATGGATAACTTCCAGCGCGGAATTGTCAAGCCCAGTAACCCGATGATTGAAAAGATCATCAGCTACGCGGGGCAGACAAACAAGAGCCGCACCTCGCGCCCATTGATGGATGAGGACGTAGGGCTGAAAAGCATAGACGACCTTTAGGAGATGACATGGCTGAACTGACTGGCACGCTGGCAAATTTCATCGTCCGGATTCGTAGATATGTTGGGGAAGAGACTGCTGCAAAGAGCTTTTGGGACGACCCAATGATCAAGCAGATCTTCAACGCACACTACCGGAAACGGTGCGCTGAGCTGGTGATGGCGTATGAAGGATATTTTACAATCGTAGCCACCAGAGACACAGTCGCTGACCAAGAACGATACGCTTGGCCGACCGGCTTTGAGCGTTTAATGAAACTAGAGATCGTCCGATCAGACGGGCGCACGGTTCCCATCCAACGAGCAGAGAGGCACTACCACGCCAAGTCCGCTCCGGGGACTAGCGGTGACTCATACACGCCTGGGTACCGCTCCATCGGTAGTGGTTTCGTCCTGGAGCCCGCGCCCACAAAGGGCGTGGCTGGGCAGATCCGGATGGAGTACATCGGAACCCCGGCCGAACTGACCGAGGACGACGACATGCTACACTCTGACTTCCCCTCCATGCTGGATGAGATCCTGGTGCTGGACACAGCGTGCGCTTTGTACGACCAGGAGCAGGCACAGGAAGAGGGCAGAATGCGGAGCCTCCTTAGACAACGTGCGGAATGGGAGCTGCAGTTCGAGCGATACATCGACAACAGAATGATCTCTTCGAATAAAGTCACCCCGTTCATTGTACACTACTCCGACGCCTAAATGTCTGGTAGAGAGCCCATCCCGTACCTTGACATAAAAGCCTTCCAAGGTTTGTACACAAAGGCAAGCCAGGAGGCTGTTCAGATTGAGCAGCTCCGGATCTGTCAGAACATCGACTTCTTCAACGAGTACGGTGCGCTGTCCAAGATCAGAGGCAGCTCTCGCGTACTGAGCACGCCGTACACGGAGTCGGCTGCAGTAAAGAAGATTACGTGGCTCGACTTCTACAAAGCCGCCGCTCTTGACGGCACCATCCTCAGACACACACTGTGCGCCGCCGGTACCATCCTTGGAAAGGTGGACGGTGACACTATCGTCCCGCTGCTGACCGGGCGCACCGCAAACCTATACCACTCCGCTGACCGGCTGGACCGTCTGTTCTTCATCACCAACCAGAACCCCGACCGCGTAGGCGAGGGCGACAGCCTCGTCAAGTACGACGGCGCAGTCATCACCAACTGGGGCATCAAGGCACCCGGTGGTGAAGAGACCGTGATCGAGCCGTTCGATGACTTCACTGAGTGGACCCGAACGAACTGTAACGCCTCCGATGAGATTAACGCCACCACCGGGCACGTCACCTGGGACGGTGCCTCCATGCGGATCAATTCTCGGTTCTACGGCTTCAACAGATACGACGTTACGAAAGCTCACAGCGGCGAGGGCTTCTACGCCCAAGGAGACAGCAGACAGAACGAAGATGCTGTCAACGACAGGGTCGCTGTCTACGCCTACATTCCCCGAGGCGCGCTCACAGCGTCCCTGACCCATCCGACAGACACGGGCCTCCAGGTCAAGGGACCAGCGATCTCGGTGTACTGTAGCCCCGACTCCACACCCGACATCAACAACTGGCAGTTCGACTTCCCCAACGGAGCGGTGTTCGAAGGGTGGAACAGACTCAACCTAGACTTCGCCTCTGGTGCGCCGGGAGCAGGACAGGCCGGTAGCCCCGCTGGTGTCCAGACTGGGTTCTTCTATCCGGAAGACCAGACGATTAGGAGTACTCGTTTTGAATTCTATCTCGCAACTCGTAATACTGTTGTCAGTGGTATTAGACTCGACCGATACCAGAAGGTGGACGAAGGCGCGCTTGTCAGCGTGGCCTCAACGGATGGCGAGGGTGACATCAATGGTGTTTATAGGTATAAAGTTGTTTACGTTAGTAAGTACGGTGCTCTCTCTAATGCTGGGCCTGCGAGTACTAATACTACTGCTGAAGATGCTACCTCAATCGCTCTCACTAGAATCCCTGTATCCTCGGATCCGCAGGTTACTGGTCGGAGACTGTATCGCACCGTCGGAAACGGCTCCGTCTACCTATTCCTCGACCAGATCCTCGACAACAGCTCCACCACGTACACGGACATCACAGCCGACGGTGGCCTCGACCCCGAGACCGCACCCCAGGCTGGTGACTTCTCCGACGACAACTCCATCCCGCCCCAGGCTGGGATCGTAAAGGTCTGGAAGAAGACTGTGTTCATGGCTGGTGACCCCCAGAACCCGTACACCCTGTACTACTCCGAAGACAACGAGCCCGAGAGCTTCCCGCTCATCAACGCGTATGAGCTGGACGGGAAGATCACGGCTATGTACGAGTCCTACGCTGGGCTGGTGGTCGAGACCGAGACTGGCAAGTGGCAAGTCATCGGCGATAACCCCGACTTCTCTGTCGACAAGATCGTGGCGGGGATGGGCTGCGTGGGGCACAGGGCTGCTGGCATCACACGTCTGATTGGGTACGCGGTCGACCGCGACGGCATGCGGTTGTTCGACCTGTCAGAGACCAAGAAGATTAGTGAGCCCATCCGCGACAAGTACGACTCAGACATCGACAAGGTCAACGTCGAGCTGATCCATACCGTCCACAGTAAGTCCAAGAACATGATTGTCCAGTTCAACCCGGACTCCAATGGAGACTACACCTCGATCTTCGCGTACCAGTACCCCATCGACGCCGTGGAGACAGGGTACTGGACCACCATCGCCACACCGTCTGCTGCCAACCTGAACTTCCTCGACGCTGTGGAGATCGAGGACTCCAACGGAGACTTCAAGATCCTGGCAAGTGGCGCTGACGGGATGATCTACCAGCTCTTCGACGACAGCTCCAAGAACTGGGTGGACTCGGCTGGGGTCGAGTACGCGATTGACTCCAAGATCCAAACACCGTACTTCCGCCCGGGCATTATGGGCAAGGAAATAGAACTCGTCAGCGGGAGAGTCACCCCACGCAAGGTTGAGCTGCGGACCGGTACCGACGACGCCTGCATCTGGACCTGTACCGTGGAGACAGCCAACGGGATAGATCAGGAACTCGCTCGCTCCAGCACTGATATCGCCATGCAGTTCGGTGCTAACAACTCCCTCATCCGCCAGTCCGTACCGTCGCAGAGCACCACGGCTGCGGAGTACATCCGATTGACCTTCCAGAACGCGGAGGCCGATGTCTTCACCAAGATCCAGGCGGTTCGCTTCTACTTCCACGTGTCTCCTGGCGTGTTTGACGTTACCGATGTTGATGACACGGTGTCGTAATGGCGAAGGTCACGCGGCCCCGCTCGCTTCAGTCCGAGGTTAGGCTACGGAAGTGGCCCCCGGGCAGAGTCGCCCAACTGAAACTGTTCCTTGGACACCTAGAGCAGGCCGTGGGAGTCTCCCTGGCAGCTCAGGTGGAGCAGTCCGCTAAGCGAAAGTTCTCTGAGTTCGTTCCCAGGATCGTCCCACAGGATGTGACCGTGGACGTGGAGTTCCGAGAGCTGCGGATATTCTGGAAGGCTCCACGGGGTCTGAGGAACCTGCTGTTCTACGAGGTGGACATCAGCGCGACCGAGGGGTTCTTCAACCTGGACAGGTTCGCGACACCCGAGACCAGCTACGTGTTCCCGGCCCTCAATGACGGGTTCACGTACTACATGCGGATGCGGGTGGTGACCAAGAACGGGGAGATCGGACCCTGGTCAGACGTTGAGAGCGCCACGACGCCGATAGCCCAGGCGTTCGGGCTGTACGACGGGAGGGAGGAGACCACCCGCGTCAGCACCCGAGGGAACCAGTGGAGCAACGTGTACCAGCGGCAGTACAACGCCATCGGTGGCAAGGCGTACTACGCAATCGACTACGACATCGAGGTGGCGCGGAAGTGGGGAGCCGACGGGAACGTTGAGTGGGCTGACCTGACCCTCAGGTGGATGGACGCTCCTACGTTCTACCCAAGCGAGGGTGACTTCGCACAGGCCGGGTCTGAGTTCCACGTATCGACCTACAGCTCAAACCAGAGCCTGAGCACCGCTGCGTTCTATGTGTTCTCAGTGTTCACGGACGGATTCACTACCCCGCTGACGATACCAGGGACGTGGGCCAACGTGCGACGAGGGACGTTCGTTCAGAAGTTCACCACGATCTCAGGCGGACCGCACACGTTCCGGTTGGAGGCCCAGGCGGGGGTGAGCCACGGGAGCGCTGTGTTCAAGAACGACTTCGTCTCGGCCACCATCAGCGGAGGAACCCACGACGGGGAGAGTGTGACGAACATTACGTATGGGGCGGATGCTCTGGTGAAGGTAAAGAACTTCAACATCTTCGAAGCATTGGTGGACGGATAATGGCTGGTGAATTTCTAAGCGGCTTCTCAAAGTTCTTTACGAACTTGACACCGTCTCAGCGTCAAGAGATCGACAGGGCGCTGGCTGATCTCCAGAACTCCAAAGAGATGACCAGCCTGGACACGTCTGTCCGATTGCTGAAGCGGAAGGTGGACCAGCGGCTGCCGATCCCTCAACTAGACGTGAGGCTCGCTATCCGAGGAGCTACGATCGGGTGGGCGCCACTACCGGACCAGAGGATCAACTTCTACGAGGCTGACATCTCCACCCTCAGCAACTTTGCGTCCTTCACTACGGTGCCCACGTATGGGGTGCAGCTAGTGCTCAACGGGCTGTCGTCCACGAAGTACGTCAGGGTACGAGGGGTCAGACGGGACGGGACCACGACCCCGTTCTCGGAGACGGCGGTCGTGACGCCGACGCTGTTCAACATCGCGTCGCACACAGCAGAGGCGTTCTACATCCCAATCACTGGGCTGGGTGACCACACCCTCGTAGGCGGGGCTGGAACGGACCTCGCGTACACGCCCATCAACCCGGACGGGAACAGCATGGTGTGGGGGTTCATCTCCGCATACGCAGACCCGGCGTCGGCCATGTTCGGGAACGCCCCGGTGCAGGCATCGGTGATGGTCAAGACTACCACCGTCAGCGGAACGACCACCGACGAGGAGTTGCATAGGCTCAGCTTTGGAGAGCACTTCAGCTCTCAAAACATCGGACCGTTCATTGTACAACATCCTGACCTGGGTGGGACCATACAAATCAGGGTAATCATGTCAGACATCTCGTCAAAGGAAGATGGCTCCGAACGGACTCAAGACGCAACAGAGGTTCTGTGGTGTCACCTCAACGTACTAGAAGTAGGGAGCGCGTAATGGCTAGGCGCAGGAACACAATATCACACAGGTTTGCTCGAATGAAGGGGCTTCCCCCCGAGGAGAAAGCGCTTATGCAGCGCATCGGGAACCTTATCGACTCCGCGTTGAACAACCGCCAAGCGTCCAACCCGTTCGAGGCGAGTCAGGCCCGTGGAAACAGACAGGTCTTCCCTCCCACCGGACTGCTAACGAAGACAGGGCTCTCGTCCGTCAAGATTATCTGGAACCCCACACCCAGTAACGAGCTGCTAAGGTATGAGGTGACTTTCATAAACCTGACCACAGGGACCACCGACGTCGAGACCACCTTCACCAACGAGATCATCTACAGAGGACGGCCCGGAAACTACGTCGCCCACATCAAGTCCGTGGGGCGAGACGGATCCAGCTCCCCCGTCAGGACGGTAGAGTTTGGTATCGGGGCAGACGTGATGCTCATTGAGGGAGCGAAGAACGACGCGACAGAGCTGGGTACCCTGGTCCAGGACAACATCAAGCTGCTCGAAGGGCACAGTGTGTACGCGTGGGGCTCCTGCGTTCTGGACAAGTTCGTGATAGACGAGAATGACGCCGTAGTTTTCAGGCTGTGGAGAGCAGAGGCTGCAAACGCCTCGTTCGGGGAGGCGTCGTTGGTAGAGACCATCACGCTGTACCCAGCCACCGAGTCCGGAGCCGACCTAGACACCACAGCCCGGGCGGGAGTGATCACCAGACCATCGGCCTTGAGACCCGGCAGCTTCGAGACTTCGCAGGCTGTCATGTTCTCCCCGCAGCAGGTAGCCACCGCTGACGTTGGTAAGACCGTGACGTACTTCCTCCAGGCCGTGAACCGAGAGGTAGAGGACGACGAGGTGTGTCTGTCGTTGGTGCTCTGGGCCGGGGCCGACGGTGTCGCCACCTCCATCCCGGGTGACCTATTCATCCCTGAGCCTCCCTACATATTCCCTCACTTCAATTCCTTCCACGGCCAGGGAGCCCCAGGCGGAGCCTTTCAGGGCGACTTCCCTTACGACACCAGATCTTGGGCTGCCAACCTAGAGGACGGGTACTCCATTGTTGGGAACAAGTGGACCGTCGCTATGTGGGTGCGATTCGATACGTTGGACGCTCTCAAGATGTCTACAGCGGCCGATCAGGCCAACCCAATGAATGGAGGCCACCACATTCTAACGAGACAACACATCGACCTCGCTGGGAACGATAACTTCCTGCCGAATGCGTTCCAGATCTCTATTGCTGGACAGGACCTAGGTGGCAGTGTATATCGGCACGTCCTTGAGGTTGATGTCTGGGACAAGCGAGCAGGAGACGCGGGTGGGAACCCTCAAGATGGTGGGAATGGCAGGAATGTAACCTATATTGCCACCACCGACCCCACGCCTCGACATGAGGTCAGTGATATCTTCCCGTGGGGTGACACGCAATCAGACCCCAACACGATTCAGAACAACGCATGGTACTTCATTGTAGTTGTCTTTGAGGGCGGAGACTACGTCAACACCGCGCTCCCCAAGGTCCGGACGTACATAAACAACGGGACAGACGACATCACCGGTGAGCCTTTCATGCAACTGCTGCTTCCTACTTTTGACACCTCCACGATGGGAATCACCATGGACGACACCGGGGCTATGTCCTACAGTAATGAACAGGTGGTCGACGGTCTCGGTAGAGCTAAATACGACGAAGGAATCTTTACTGGTGACCTGAACCAGTCAACAGTAAACCCAGGCACCCAGTACTACCAACTAGGTATCTGGAACGTCGCTCTCGACTCCGACGAACAGGGCATGGGCTGGAACATCGGACCAATAGAGACACTGCACAACTTAGGAAGAGGGTGGGCGGTTGACTGGCGCAAGGAAACAGACATCTACGACGATGATAGCCTACTCGTCGCTCACCTCGACTACCGTGTGCCTGAGAACCTCGTCCACTTCAACCAGTTTGGAGCGGTAGAGCAGTGGTTCTCCACCAAGAGGGCGGGACGAGACGTGGGGCGCCACCTCTCGTCGTGGAGGGGGGAGCTGAACTGGACATACAACCGAGAAGAACAAGGGTACGAGTGGCATCAGCCAAACAACGTCGGTGGACATTACCACCAGCGCGATATTGGAGGGGTATGGTACGACAACCTCCCGCAGTCATGGAACAGGGGCACGGACATCTACGACGTACTGTCCCCGGGCGGGACCAACAGCACCACCGCATACGGCTTCTCGTACCCGGGCCAGAACATGTCCGGAAATGGACCAATCTTGACCCAGCACACACAGGCCGATTTGGCCTCAGCAACCGTCCCTGCCAGCAGGGTCTCGGCGCCCTACCCTCCGGGGTATGCTCCGGACGACCCAAACCGCCCCATTACTGGAGGGGCCTGACTGGCAATTTGCCGTGTAAATTCCTATAATTATGTAGGAGACTGCACATATCTGAATAGGAGCCTTCATGGGATTCAGCTTTTTCTCAAACAAGAAGCAAGTAGAGCGAGCCACAGCAGCCGCCAGCAAGATGAACTACCTCGCCGCCAGCTCGGTTGAGGCCGCTGGCGCCAACGAGGCTCGGAATATAGCAGCCGAGGAGGCAAAAGGCAACATCTTCGCCGCCCTAGGGCAGCCTGGAACCTACGAACCGGGCTCAGGGGTAGGGACGATGGGCGACGGCTCGACCAACATGTACGACGAAAACGCCGGGGCCGATGAGGGCATACTGAAGATGGGTGGCGGGAGAGCCACCAGAGACCTCGCCTCCTCCAAGAGAGCAGGCATCATAGACCCCGAAGGCTACGCCAACAAGACGATAGGAACCACCCCGTTCAAGATCAGAAGCAAGCTGACCGCCGAGGCATACCAGCTCCTCAACAGAGAGGGCGAAGAGTGGGACCGGCTTGAGAACTCCACCCTAGGCAACATCTACGAAGGGGCTGCCCTCCAGCTCCGAGCCGCCCAGCGCCAGATCAACAACGATCTCGCCAAGGGAAGCGGTGCGAGAAGCTCCGCGCGCGCGATGGCTGCCAGAATCAACGTCGCAGAGTCAGCGCACCAAGCGAGAGTCCAAGAGACATGGCGTGCCAACCTCGACCTCCACAACTACATCCGCAGTAACGCCGAACGTGTGCAGCAAGGTAACATCTCATACACCGAGAGCCTGCCCGGGCTCAACGGTGCGTACCGCAGTGCGATGCAATCCGTAGCCGCACTCAAGATCTCTGCCAACGAGAAGGCAGCCATCATCGCAGGAGAATCATACGAGATCCGAGCGTCGCAGCAGGCCGTAAACTTTGGCGGCAAGCTGCTGGAAGCCGTGACCATGGCGGCTGTCTCTGGCGTGATGGACAAGGGAGCGGTAGCAATGGGCGGCGTGCTAGATGACTACAGCACGGCGAACCCGGACACGTTCTTGGGCGGTGCCGCTGGGTTCGCTGGTGACGTACTTAGTAATGATGGTAAGGGGCTTGATGTTGACTTCACTGATGCCAACGCAGCCGCACTGAACAGAGACACCTCCGGAGGAGAGTAATGGCTAACGAGACAAAACCGGATAGCGCAGAATCCCCGGCCTACGAACCCCAGAGAACCCCGAGTCCGGTGATGAGAGGGCTGTCGCAAGCCCTGATGCAGGGAGCGTTCGCCAAGTTTGGTGCGGCGTTTACCGACACCGGTGATGTGAGGAGAGATGCTGAGTCTAGAGAGTCACGGCTGGCTCCCTTCATGCAGGCAGGCAACAACGTCGCCGACGCGCTGCAAACGCGATGGCAAACGATGGAGTACGAGAACTTCCAGAATGAGTACGTTGAGCCCTGGCGTGAGGAGAAACAAAGGCTACACGAAGAGTATCGAAACCGCAACTCACAAATGGATGAAGGGGTCGTACAGTCACCAGACGGTAAGACGGAGGAGCTGGACCTCAATACCAAGGAAGGACGGCTCAAGGCCGTGCGAATGCGGGGTCAGCTTGAGAGCAGGTACTACCAAATCAACGGTGACCTGGACCTCGATCTGTTCGGCAAGGCATCGAAGTGGGAGAACAACCCTCAGATTATGAAGCGGATCGAGATGATCCGGGATACGACAGCGAACATGCTGGCCCAGGAAGCGAACCCAGAAGGCACGATGCAGAAGGAAGAAGGGATGTCCGTGATGCGGGGCAGGGAAAATGCGGCGGAGGCCGCGATGGTCACGGCGAAGAGCCAAGCGGCGAACACCAAGCGAGACTACCTGCCACGGAACTACCAGGAAGCACTCCAGCACCCCGACGTTGGCGTCAACGGAATCATCCAGTGGATGTTCACCGACGAGACCGGCTTGAAGACGCTGCATGAAGGTGGTGCCGCGTTCATCAACACGGAACGACAGCTCGCGCTAGAGGGTATCATGGCAGACAACCCGGGATTGGATGAGACTGATCCGAAGATCCAGGGCCTCCTGACAGGCATGCAGTCTGAGTACTTGGCCAACGCGACTGTGAAGTACCTGAAGTGGGTTGACCCGAAGACCGCAGAGATGGCTAAGCAGGCTACACCGTGGTTCTTCAAGGGCGCGGATGAAGCCGTGCCGGTGGGCGTTGTCGGACAGCGCATGGGTCCAAAGGAGCGCAAGACGAAGCTCAACACGTGGAACACGAGGGCCGAAGAGCACTTCGACAAGTACATGGCTGATCCTGAGAACGACCCGAGCATCGCAGCAGCCATGAAGGATCTCAATGAGTGGTTGAAGGCGGCTGTCTACGGTAAGACTGAAGAGCCCGGACTCCGAGAGATCGCGGCAGAGAAGAACAAGGGTACCGAACGGTACGTTGCTGAAGTCCTGGAGCAGGTGCCGGAGCACATCAACCGATGGTGGGCCGCAGAGGGTGGTAGCGGTATCGGAGCCGAAGAGAACCCCGCAGCGGCTAAGCTTGCGAAAGAGCGTGCCGCTACAAGCGTTCACGGCTACGGACTCGATATTGCTGGTGGACGCGCGGCTGGCAAGAAGGCGCGAATCATCCGTAGAAGCGAAGGCGCGGAAAAGAGAAAGAAGGCCGGGATCACTGCGGGTCTGAAGAGACGCGGCCTCCTCTAAGAGAATTAAATGGCTGGACTATTCAATGAAGAAGAAGGGTCGTCTCGGTACGGATCCCCATCCGGGGAGAGTCCCGAGGTTGATACCGATGAGCGCGATCGCAAACGGCGAGAGGCCGAGTCTCGCCCGCTTCTAACCAAAGCCAAGCAGTCCAGACGTATCAGGGGGCGGGGTGCCATCAACCAGTACTCCAAGAAGGACGAAGACCCTGCGAGCGTCGCGAACCCATCCGACAGGTACAGAACGCCAGCCGTCCCTGTCAACGAATCCCGATACAGAAGCCCCGAGATGGACGAAGTTACCGGGGAGCTGATACAGCCCGAAGATGAGGAAGGCTGGGGCATCAAGACCCTGGACTTCCTGTTCGGGTCTGAGATGGCTGTCATCGGCATCGCCCACGACTCCGACAGCTTCTCTTGGAACATGGAGAACATGAAGCAGCAGTGGAGCGAGGCTCCGTTGTGGTCGAACCTCCTAGGCGTCGCCTCCATCGCTGGCACCATCCTGTGGCCAGCCTCAATGGCGATGAAGACAAGCATGAAGACCGGGCTGCTGGCTAGCAAGGCAGGAAAGGCGGCGTTTGAAGTAGCTGAGGTTGACCGGTGGAGAAAGCTTAGTATCATTGATGAGGGGGTGAAGTCCTATGTCTCCCATGAAGCTCTCGGCTCTAAGACGGTGCGCCGAATGCGTATCGCGGAGATCGCCAAGACCAAGCAGATCAAGAGGCTGGGGCGCAGAGACAAAGCAGGCGAGATTGCAGCCGGTAACGACACGTGGGGCAGCCCCATTGAGCGAGCGAAGTACGAGTTCGAGCGCCGGTTCGCCAACACCTACGGCGACATCATCAACAGCGACGGTGCGGTGGTGGACTCTGCGAAGGCTAGGTTTGCACGGGCGCTAGACTCCACCCTTGGTGAGGGCACGGTCGGAAAGCTCCTAGAGTCCATGCCTGTTGACGAAAGCCAGTTCATCCCCATCAGTGCGTACATGATGTCCAAGCTGAACCCCGCTGTTGCAAAGAAAGCTGTCGGGCACGTAGGTAAACTCACCAATGAGTCCAAAGCGTGGGCGGACTTCCTCGTTGAGGCATCGATCAAGAAGCAGAAGGCGCGGCTGGACGACGGCTTCATCGACCAGAAGACCTTTGATACCATCGGCGAGTTCCATATGGCTGGTGTCGACAAGGGAACCGAGGGGATAGAAGGAGCCCGGTCCGTACTGATACCCATCAGAGGAAAAGAGAAGGCCGTCAAGACGGGGCTGATCGAGAAGGAAGTGCCCCGCACCGGGCTAGGCAAACTGGTGACCGGCGGCGGTACCAAGACAGTGATCGAGGGCGCAGGCGACGTGAAGTATGTTCCGATCAGCCTCACCGCCCGCCCGAAGATGCAAGGCCCCACCATGATGCACCGTTCCAGTACCCATGAGGAGCTGTACGAGAGAATGGTCAGTGGTCGGGTGATCTCTGACCCCGCCGACGTGATGGCGAAGGGCTACCTCACTGACGAGCTGCTACACACAAACTTCAAAGTTGTGCGAGACATCGCTATCGACCCCAGGATCGCCACTCCCGCTGCTGCTATCGAGAAGCTTGGCTTTGAGAAGGCTAAGAAGCTGGGGTTCGTGAACCTTGAGGCCGAGGGTGTCCTCGGTAGCAACGGAGCCAACGCCCTCCGACGCATGATCGCGAAGAAGACAGGTCAGTCTGAAGAGGCGCTACCCTGGATTCGGAAAGAGATCTTCGATGAGGTCTTTGGTGTGGGTGGGATGATGGAGCAGACCAGCCACGCCGCAGCGAACCTGATGGATGTCGCCACTACCATCTACAAGACCGCCAAGACCGCCGGTAACGTTCCGACACACCTACAGAACATCACGGGCAACCTTACCTTCCTCGCCCAGGCAGGGTTCAATCCCCTCGACCCAGAGAACATCGCACTCATGTCAGGGCTTCACAAGGCGTTCACCAAGCTAGCAGAGATCTCTGCTGTCTCCACGAAGGCAGCCAAGGGTGGTGCTCGCGCAGGGCTGTACGACGAGGCAGGCGCACTCAGGAAGATCAACTTTGGTACGATCAAGTACAAGGGCGCTACCCTCAACCTCAACGACGAGCTGACAGACCCCATCATCAAGGAGCTGATCGAGGACTCCGCATTCAGTTCTGCTGAGGGTGCGGGTAACATGGGAAGGATCGCTCAGAGCCTGACGAGGGACCAGCACTTCACCAAGGGCGTCATAGAAACGATCAACAAGGGACGGAAGTTCGCCCAAGGTGGGGACCGAGTCAAGTGGTGGGAGGGTCTGACACGGGCGTATCTTGAGGAAGACATGCTTCCCAAGATGGCGTACTACCTGTCCTTGCGCGGCGACGGGTTCACCAAGGTAGCGGCGGCGACCGAGGTTGCACGACGGCTGCCCATGTACAACACCGTAGGCTCAACCGTCAAGCAGGGTCGTAAGTTCTGGCTCCCATGGGCCACGTTCCCGGCTGAGGCCGCACGGATCACGAAGAACAACGTCCAGGACTACCCGCTCCGCATGCTCCCGTGGCTCCGTGCCCCGCAGATCATGCAGACTATGGCGAGCGGCATGGGGATCGCTCCAGGCACGCAAGGAGAGGTAGACGCAGCAGAGAGACAACTACCCTTCTGGGCGCAAAAGAACACCACCGTACTGGCGGAGGGTGGTGCCACAGCAGCGATCGGAGGTGCTGTTACCGGTGGTCTGGCTGGTGCATTTCTCGGTGGTATGAAGGGAGCAGGTGGTGCTGTCGCAGGCGCTGTGATAGGTGCGACTACCGGTGGGATTGCAGCCTCCCTTGCAACGGACGAGGAACATGAGAAGCAGCTCCGTGGTAGCCTGATGGACTGGCTCCCTCACTCCACGTTCATGCTCGCCAACACCTCTAGGGACTGGGCCGGTGAGGGGCTGTTTCCCGCGCAAGACATACAAGGGCTGATGGAGCAGTCTCCCGCTGAGCCGCTGGCGATTCTCAAGCCCATGATCGATGCGATCTCTGGAGAGGATGCGTTCGGCCAGCCGGTCGGAGATGGCACAGTTGCTGGCGGTGTAGCGAAGAGCTTCGCCGGTTTGATTGGCCTCATGGCACCTCCCATCTTCCAGAAGTACGGGTTCAAGACCACCACACCCGATGTCCCGGCCAGCCTGGACCCGTTCGGGATCACGAACATCTCCCGCCTGAAGATCGAAGGTGGCAAGGCCATTCCTTTCGTTGACCCGGCGCGCGATCCCATGACAGGGATGGTGGGCAGCCTGGGGCACGACTTCTTCCTCAACAACTTCGGTGTGTTCAAGTCGTACATGGCTAGCGGCGAGCAGCAGCTCGCGAATGAGACCACCACTGAGCGGCACATGGGTGATGTCCGGAACCACCTCACTAAGAACCTTGGGTACCACCTTGAGAACGGGAACGACAAGGAAGTGGTCGGGCTGTTGTCTGAGGTGATGTCTACGTTCGCCAAGCAGTTCGCGGACAACCCACGGATGGCGCAGGCGAAGTACACGAAGTGGCTAGAGGGCCACCAGAAGAAGATCGGGCGGCACCCGAAGCTGAGGAGCTGGAGTCAAGAGGAGCTGCTCGCCAGGATACAGGAAGCAGGATTCGCAGCGGGTGAGGCTCGCTCAGAGGCCCGTAACCGACTGCTCCAGGCGTTGAGGGATGAGCTGAACGTCCGAGGGTCAGGCGGCGGGGGCGCGAGCGGCATCATATCCAGCCCAATCAAGGGGTCCGGTATCGTTGGACCGGGCATGGACAGTGGATTCTAATAGGGGGAGTATGATTGTGTATAGACTGATACTGTGTGGGTTGATTGCAGCGTGCGCGCTGGCGTTGGTTGTCCTATTGGGAACGGCGAGAGCAGCGCACTTTGAGAACGACTGGCTGTATGAGGATCTGACGTGTGAAGAGCTAGCGTCCGGATACGGCTTTGAGATGGTTATTCTTACCGATCTGCTGTTGGAGCACGACGGCTGCCTAGCTTACGCAGACTCGCCCGCCGACTCAGGCTTCGGAGACCTACACTGCGCGCTGCTCAAGAAGGAAGGAGCGTTCGTAGCGGGTGTGATCAACGATATAGTTGGTGTTTTCAACGCTAAGCGATGTGGTGACAAGTGAGACGTCTACTGCGGCTACTGTTAGCACTAGTCCTCGTCGGCTGTGCTACACACGCCGCAGTACCAGCAGCATCGGCCCCTAGTACCGAGCTTGATGAATCTAACCCCAAGCTGGTGAACGCGTACCTGATGATGCCCTGTGACTTGTTGGATGCGAGCGCTAGGTTTCAATCTATCATGGTGCAGCATGAAAAGAAGCACTTTGAGGATTGCATGGAACTAGCCGAGACTTCTGAGTACATCTATGCTGAGGTTTTGTGTGGGTATGGAGGGATGATGTGGAAGTTCATCTACGTCAATCATAAGTCCGTAGAGAAGGCGTTCGATCTAATGTGCAGGGACGATGGTACCCGGAAGAACCCCGAGTACGAGATACACTTCTAGTCTTCTTCCTCTTCGTCTTCCGGATCAAGTAAGTCGTCAACGATGGTGAAGCCCAGCTCGTCCAGGTCTTCATCCTCATCGATCCCCTCAGGCTGATAGTATGAGGTATCAATCGATGTGTCCCGCTGACAGTTGGTGCAGAGGAACCCGTTCTGGGTGTACCTTCCGCACTTACACTTGATCAGCAACTGCATGCTGCAACTTCTCCAAGTCAGGGCTAACTGGGAACGCCTCGATAGGCTTTCTCAAGATAGGCAATGTCTCCAACAGATTGAAAGGGGCAAGCTCTCCTGGGTGGTATGTGCCTTGTCCCTTTCGATCAAGTCTTTTCGGAACCGATCCTTCAAGAGGCGATCGTAGTGCGTTGTGGAAGTGGTAGCATGTTACATCGTCTAGCTTGAACTCGTTCTCGGTTCGTTGCTTGTGTCGCGGCGCCTCTCCTGGGTGGGAACCTGTGAAGTAGGCGTTCCTGCGGTACAGCCTGTGGTGGCCTCTGATCTCCGTGTACTTCTGGGTGAGGTCGGGGCCTATCTCCTGACGACGGACCACCCCGTACAGGTTGTGGTCGGCGATGTCACGCCCGTCGCCCAGCTCCTTGAAGAACTTCCCGATGTTATCTAGGTCGCCCGGGGTGTACAGCTCATCCCCGTCCACCATGAACGTCCATTCACTTTCTGCTTCTACAAGCATACTGTTGCGGTAACATCCCTGAATCGGAGGCACGGCGAATGGCAGCTTGCGGACGAAGAACTCAGCCTTCCCCGTTTCGCAAAACCAATCTACAATATTCTCGGTGCCATCCTCTGACCCAGCGTCGTAAATCACATACCGATTGAACCTACCCCGCAGGGACTCCAACACATATGGCAGGAAAAAAGCGTCGTTCATCACCAGAATCGTAGGGGTGAGTCCATTTATTTTACTGCTCATTATCTTCCTCCATCATACGTGGTACGTAACCTAGTCTTTCTATCTCATCCGCCAGGAAGTCTTGGTCTTGTTTAGAGGAACAGGGCCAATCTTCACCGCATTTCTTACACCACTCATCCGGTGTTTTATTCCAATGAGGTTCGTGTTGATCGAGATCCGACATCGTACCTCCTTTATCCTATGTGATTGGCCCGGGGGTTGAGCGGTCTAGGTCGCCAGTTATTCCCCGGCAGGGGCGACTCCACGGGACCGCCGAAGCGGTTTCCCTCCGTTTCCGAAGTTCATCAGCCGATAAATTGCCGGGCCAGATGTTCCCAATGTCAACCGCTCTGGGGAACCCACGGGCCAATCGCATATCACTTGATACCACACACTTCCAGCATCTGTTCAACTCGGTTCTTCACTTGGTGCTTCTCCCACGCCAGCTTGTACGCATTCCTTGCAGTACAGGGTGAATGTACGTGGTCCGTTCGCTCTATGTTGTGGGTAGAACTCGCACTCATGGATGACGGTGGTGCCTTCAAACACCTAGCTATCCTTCTTTGGTCTGCACTTTCGTATTGGTGTGATGTTGTACCAGTCTGCGGCTGCGATACCGTCGTCCTCTCGGATGTCTTCCATGAGAGCATCAGCGTACCCTTGAACTTCTTCTATGTCATCTGACTCAATCACAACACTTATTGAGATCGAGTACTCATAAGGTAGATTCTTATTACGCAAGACCACATACCTCCAATATCTGTTCAACTCTATGGTTCACTTGGTGCTTCTCCCACGCCAGCTTGTACGCCCTCAGGGCCATGCTGTGAGCCAGTGACGGCTCTCGTAGGCACCAGTCTATATTGTTTGCCAGCTCAGCGTCTGACTCGTAGCTGAGGTAGTGCGTCCCTTCCTCAAACAGCTTGTCCATCCCGTCCGTCTTGTCCCTGTCAGACACCAGCGGGATGTTCATCAGCATGCTCTCGATCACACGCTGGTTAGGCCCGTCGTGCTTCTGGCCCTTGTTGAACAGCACCATGCAGAGGTCCATAGCCTGGGCTGTGAAGGGCCACCGGTTCCGCTTGGCCCTCCCGATCTCCCTGATGTCCACCTTCCAGCTATGCCGGGCACAGATCTCCTTCATGGCGTCCGCTCTGCTCAGCCCACCCTTGCTGCCGAAGAACCCCACGTCGAACTGCTTGTGGGAACCAGTGAGCTTCTCCCCTTCTACATCAATCGGGTGTGTTTTGTGGGCGTTGTCGGCCGCAGCGGCGCTAAAGTACCGTGTGTCGCTAGCGTTGGGGCACCAGTGCGCTGATGGGTGCTTGGCGAAGAGGTCTCTCCTGCGCCACACAGCGAAGAACACGTGGTTGTAGTTCCCCGCCGCTCGCTTGTGGTAGCTAGGATAACCATGACTATCTATAAACCGGACAGCACTCGGGATAGGGGCAGGGCCGTCCTGACAATGGAAGGACAGCTTACCGTCTGAGTTCCGCCCGCAGTCAAGGTCAATGAATAGGTCTTGCTTGGCTAGGATCGAGCTCGCCATGCGGTCAAAAGAGGTGTTGAGGTGGCCTTGTCCTAGGGGTGTGACGGTGTGACCGAGGTCCACCAGCGCCTGATGGGTGCTGTTAGAGTAAGTTGTGATCTTCTCACCCTTACTGTCCCTGTCCTGCCTGTACCCGAGAACGATGTTTGCCACTACGCACTCCTCAATGGAACGTACAGCTCGCCTTTCTTCTTCAGTTGCTTAGCGACCTGTTTGTTCCGCTTCAACTGCGCCTGGATCTCTTTCTTGTCGTCGTCCCAGCGCCCGCCTTCGCGATCACCCAATTGCTTAAACTTGTCGCGCGCCTCCACGATGTCAACCCAGCCGTTGGGGTGAGACACCAGACCCGCTTTGATTGCCCTCCCAGACCACTCCCCATGCGCGTACCCGACGCCCTTGAACGCAGGGTTGAAGCCCCCGATGGTGGTGACAACCTTCCGTGTGAGGAAGGTGAGGTCACCTCTGGGTGAAGATGCGTAAATAGGCGTCACGTTCAGCGCTGCCTTCAAGTACGCCGTGAACCCCGGATTGCTTTCGGGCACAGTCTTATTCTGCACCCGGCAGAAATGATGTATGTCCGTGAGCACCGACACCGCCTCATAAGTTTCCCACCACCCTTTCTCCGTAGGGACCAGATCGTCCTCCAGGATGCAACTGAAGTGGTGGTTCTGCATCATCCACAGCGCCCGGTTCTTGTTTGCCCCCACCCCAAGGTTGGGGCCGCGGTAGTAGTGAACAGAGGGATAAACAGGTAGCACCATATCGTGGGTCGCATCTGTGCTGCCGTCGTCACACACGAACACATCCGTTCCATTAGGAACCGTACTCAGTACACCTTCAACTACCTCACCGATTCGTCCATTCCGGTTGTATGTGCAGATACTAACTGCCCTCGTTATATCCATCTTTATCCTTTACAATGACTCCAATAACATAGCTACCATCTTCAACCCGTCCGGTACCTTCTTATTACACAGACAACACTCATGCAGACTCATGAGGAGTTTAGTCTCATATTTGAACTTTGTTTTATGACTTGCTATACATAAATGATAGAACACCTGCGAATACTGAGCGTTATCTTTAGTCGGGAATAACCACTCGCCTAGCCTTATCCACACATCTGTACCCATATCATAGTACCGATCTTTATAGCATACCCAACCATCTTCATCTATCTTTATGGCGTGCTCTAAAGGGTTAACCGCTCTGGTTATCATCCGGTACCTCTACCCACGATTTAGTGTTTTTCTAGTGTGCGCGGCCACTTTAATACGTAGCTTCTTATAACTCCCGGCTGGGGTGTTGTATATCTGTTTCTTGTACCACTTTAAGAATTTAATCTCTTTAATCCGGTCGTTACTTGTCATCTGTGATCCTCCCACTTTGGTTCCTCACTGGTTTCTATATTATCAAATACGTAGTTCAACGCAGTAGCTGCTACTTTGAACGCGTCTTCAAGGCTGTCAAACTGACCGGCGGGAAACTGCTCCACTGCCCACTCAATCGTATCCAGCGCCTCATCCTTCGTCATAACAGTCTCCTATGATCTTGTTCCAGCTCTTCACGTACTCAGTCGGGTCGCCCGCCGCGCCCGCTGTAGCGTAGCCGCCTTCGGTGATCTTCTTCCTGAGTTTCTCATTAGCGATCACCTTGTCCAGTGCGTTGTTGAGCCCGTTCTGATCGCCCGGTTCAAACAGCACGCAGTTCTCTCCGTCCTTGAGGAACTCAGCGCCCGTGTTGGTGGCCACGATGGCACACCCACTGGACATGGCCTCCAATGTCATGCGCCCCAGCCCCTCAGTATGGGAGGCAACCAGCCAGATGTCTACCTGTCGCATCACATGAGCCATCTCAGGGCGTGAGGCGTTCAAGACGTAGTTCATCCAGTCGGGCTTGGCCTTGCCAAACGACACGTCCTCGCCTACCGACACCAACTGTAGCTTCCCGGGGCGCTTCTGGAGCATGGTGGCGAACCCAGAGAGCGCCTCCTGTGTGCCCTTGAGTGGGTGCTTGTGAATCAGCGTCCCAAGCGTGATCTGTGTGCCCGGGCTCCCGAAGTTCCGCTCACTCGGGGGGCATGCAAACTGTGTGTGCCCGTAGTGATACCACCCTACCCTAGTAGCGGGCTGCGTCTCGTACTCCCACCCCTCTGTCACGGTCTCGCACGCCTCCTTCAGCCAGCCTGTGCTGGTCGCTATCGCGTCCCACTTGAGGTTCAGAGAGTCCGCTTCTAGCTGCTGGAACCTAGCGTTGTGGGAGAGTTTGAGCAGGATCTTCTTCTTGATCTGCGGCATCTCCGAGAACTGCTTGTTGTAGGGGTTGTCCGAGTTCGTGATCAGCACGTCAGAAGCTCGGATGTTCTGCCAGTCCAGGCGGATTGGAACCAGACTCTGCTTCTGGATGTCGGGTGCGATGTCAGCGTACACCGAGTACAGCACCACGTCGTGGCCCGCCTTGTGCAGGAGGTTTGCTGTGTCCAGGATCGTGGTAGGCCCACCGTACTTCCTGAGGTGAGGCGTGACGATAGAGATCGTCCGCTTCGTGGGAATGAGGTCGAGAGACTCCTCTAGCAGGTTGATGAAGGAGCGGACACCGTCCGGTCGTTTGTTCTTCTGCGCTGTCCGCGTGCCCTCGGCCCTCAGCCCCGCCAGCCGCTTCGGTTCGTTGAACAGCAGGTTGAAGATCCTCTCCGCTACCTGCTCGGGCGGTGCCTTGTTGCCCTCGATGATGGCGTTCAGCCCGTCAGTGGCGTACTCCCGAATGCCCTTGTTGTTCCAGCAGACAGGGACCACACCGGACGCCATCGCCTCCAGTGTGGGCAGGCCGTAGCTGTGGTTGATCGCCGGGTCGCAGTACACGTCTACCTCTGAGCCGAGTACCTTGGCGAACCGTGTCTGGTTCAGGATGCCGAGGCCGACGATGTATGGTGCGTTCTGCACAGCGTCTACACCGTTGGCTAGGATCCTGATCTCCTTCTTGTTCTGCTTGCACAAGGCATGGAGGGCGGTACACATCGCCACCCCTCTGTCGTGCCCCTTGAAGGGGTAGTTCTGGTTGCCCAACGAGACCAGTAGCGTAGGCCGCTCGTCACCATCCGCCCTGCCCCTGGGATAGAACACCACGTCGTCGTACCCAGGACCGAAGCTGCCCTCTACCTTCACGTACTTCTTCATCTTCGCAGCGACCCACTTACTGTTGGTGATAGTGTGGTCTGCCAGTAGGTTCGCATTCTTGATGGTGTTGGCCGCGTCTTTGGTTGGAGCCAACGATACGTCGTCACTCTGTGAGAGGTGCAGCGAGGTCAGGTTGTGGGCGCCACTACACACAGCAGCCACCATGCTCATCAGCTCGCCAGTAGCGGCCACCACGATGCCGCTGTCGAACACCCGCTTCTTGAAGTTCTGAACGAAGTCAGGCACACCCTCAAAGATCACAGGCCCTGATCGCAACGAGGAGATCGGGACTACTGAAGACTCCGGGTTCCGCTTGACATGCACCACCTTGGCCTCAACGTTCTCGTCGTTGAGTGTATTGACGATGTCGGCAATCACTCTCATGCCACCGCAATTCTCTGTGCTGTACACCACGAAGGCGATCTTGTACTTGGGGCTATCCTTCTGGATCAGCGTGTCAGCGATGGGTGTCCTCAAGGTCCGTAAAGATTCGTTTAGGTTGACCGTCTTCTGCCACGCCTGGAACCCAGGCCAGATCTTATGGAATCTATCTTTCCCAGAGTTCCTATGCCCCATGGTTTCTTCGTCGTCGAATATGTTAAATGATCCTCCCCTCTCATGAAAGATGTAGGTATCATCAGCCAGCACAGCCCGCCAGTTTGATACCTGCCCGTCCACAACCCGAGTGATGGTCCGCATAAATAAATCTGTCTCTTCCCCGTACCCAGTCCCATACCCCTCATCGAAGGAACCAATCTCATCTATGAGGCTGCGCTCAATGAAGAAGCAGAACCCGGTGGGCATGATCTCTGGGTACAGGTGATGAGACAGCTTCTCAAACGCCCTGTTCATATCGTTGTAATCGTAGCCCTGCTGGAGCGGGATGTTGATGAGGGCCGTGTTGTTGGTGCATGGGTTGACGATCTTGTTTCGCTCGTCCGCCTCTATTGCGAGCACCATCTTCTTGAGCCACCCCGGGGTGACGATAACATCTGAGTTCAACACGCAGATGTAGTGGTTCTCACCGTGCTCGATGCCTCGATTGACGGTCGCAGCGAACCCTCGGTTCTTCCTGTTCCACAAGACGTCGTGCTGGGGGTACGCGTCCTCGAAGTGAGCGAGCCACTTGCGTGTGGCATCATCGGGAGACCGGTCGTCCACGAGGATCAGCTTGAACGGCCATTGCGTGTGCAGCAGGATGGAGTTGACGCAAGGGATCAGGACGTTGAGCCCACCATACACTGGGATCACGATGTCCACGGGGTTGGTACCCTTTCCCAAGACGTTGTTGATGGCTTGGGTAGAGTTGATGTTCGACTTGACGAGGTTGCCGTTCCCCTGAAGGATGAGCTGCGCCATGTCGTCTAGCTGGCGCTGGAGTTCCGGCGAGATATCCTCGGGCTTCGCCTCAAGATCGACAATGAACTTGGCGATATCCTCCTTGCTCTTCTCTACCCAGTTACCTTTGTTATCGAACGACATAACCCCTCATCTCCATTCTCCTGTATAGTGCCACCACATCTTTTGCAGAATCTCTTGGTTGACCGGACAGTCATGGTCCAGACAGCGCATTTTAGAGCAGTGGCTGGCCGTCGGAAGCCAGCCGTGCTCCTTTGCTAGCTTGTAGTACTTGTACTTGTGCTTCTGCCACATCTTCATCCGTTACACATCGCGTCCAGGTCCAAGCAGCACGCGCACGATTTGTAGACGATCTTCGCCTCACCATCTGGACGCTCCCGACCTGTCTGGTCTGCGATGTCAGCGCCTAGCTGACCGACCGCGGCTTTCCCAGGGTGATTGTGGGTGCTCAGGCGGGTGCTCATTGACCTCTCGATGGCCTCCTCGCCACCCCACACAGTGGCAGGGTCGTATATGAGCCCAGGGGTGGCCTCAACGACCGGCGTCTCTGGCCCTACCGCAACTAGGTAGCCGGGATCCTTTCGGGGGTCGTCCCCGGACGCCATGCGGCAGTACCACGCCGCCTTCTTCAGATCCTCAGCCGAGTCAGTCTTGTGCCCTGCTCTCCACGTGTACTTGAGGGCGTTGCCCTTGCAGTACGCAACGAACCCTTCATCACCCAGGGCGTACCGGATAGCATCGATGCACTCCAGCTCTGTCTGGTTGTAGTGGGATGGGCTGTTCACTGCTTCTTCGCTCATGCTTCCTCCTAGATGTACTGGCCTTCAACCTTGGCAGGCTTCGGCGGCACCCAACCATCTTCGCGTGCCATCCTGTAGATCTCAGCCAAGGTCAATGCCTTCTTGATTTGTGTGTCCGTGTCGCCCACCAGCTTAGCGTACAGCGAGTTCGAGTCGTTGACGGTCAGCGCGTCGAACGTAATGTGCTGGCACATCCTTCCGGGTCGAGTGATGGCCTTGTCGAGGTCCAGCCGACCGGCGTTGGTGGTAGCGATGATGCGGACGTCCAGCATCTCACCGAGGAGACCATCTCCGAGGTTCAACAGCCCACTGAGCTGGTCGATGCCGCCCTTCTTCCTGTCTCCCACAGCCACGTCCGCGTCTTCCAGGATGAACGCGATCGGCTTCCCTTCGGACTGGATGCCGAGAAGGATCGAGAGGATGGAGGGTCCGGACAAGTCAGCAATCATGCTGGAGCCGACGATGATGAACGTGGCGTCAATGTTAGACACCAGGGCTCTGATCATGTAGCTCTTACCGGTGCCCGGTGCTCCCTGCAACAGCGACAGCCTGCCACACGGTGTCTTCGACTTGAGGCACGACGTCAGGTGCTCGTACCCCTTGATGACATCCGTGGAGTAGTTCTCGGTGAGCAGCTTCTGGTTGAACACACCGATAGTCGAGAGCGCCAAACCGGCGGGGGTGTTCGTCAATGCGAGCACAGAATTTGATGCCGCCCGGTACTGGAGCAGGGTATTGGCCTGCTTCTCCAGCTTTTCATACATCTCTTTGTTTGTCGTTACGAAGTCCAGCTCGATGTGGCGAGCAGTGGTGCTGTTGCTGGTCTTCGTCTTGATCTTACTAACTTGGACGTCCAAGTACGTGTGCTTGTCAGCGAAGATGTGCTTGGTGTCCTCGTCGTTCTCCTGGACAGACACGGGTGTGCCGAGCACCCCAGTGAAGTACTTGAGAATCTTGTCCGGCTCACCCCTACCGCTGCGGAGGTACCGCAACACCGGGTCACCCGCGTTGATGGCAGCCTGTATGATGCCGTAGTGTTGGATCAAGGATTCAATCCCATACAGCTCACACGTCACTTCACCGTTCTTGATCTCTTCCATGGGGGTAGCGTTACCCATTGTCTTCCTCCAGCTTCACGATCGTTCCTGTTGTTAGGTCTATCACTTCACCGTTTTCGTAGTGGCGCTCGATCACCTCGTTGAAGCACTTGATGTGAACACGCCAGTCCGTGGTGATCATAATGTACATCCCATCATTGTAGCCCATCCACCGCTTGCACCGAGCGCAGCGCGGCGGCGTCTTCCGCTTCAGCCTCAGGGGCTCGTCTAGGTGCCCCGAGCCAGCCTCGATCCTAATCTGAGCCTCGCTAGTGGCCGTAGCCTCCTCGTCGTCGGGCTCAATGAACCAGTCCCGCCAGTTTCTCAACCGTTGAGCCTCTTGTTGAACTTGGCGATGTGGTCATACGCCGAGTTCATGTCCCGGAAGATCTTGTGGCTGTGGTAGTGGATCCAGGCAGAGAGCTGCACTCCCGGAGGAGCGACAACAATAACCTGCTTGTCCTTCATCCACGCCAGCAGGATCTCCATACTGGTGCCCACACTCGGCTTCGTGACGTTCGCCAGCACCACGTCCGACATCTCTATGTCGATCTTGTCGGCTTCCACAAGGTCAGGCAACACTTTCTCTGGGTTGCTGCCGTAGTCCTTGCTCCGGTACGGGCGGTCGATGGGGTTCAAAGTAGTGATACCCATCCCATCAAGGACGGACTCCGCTTCCTTCCGCCAACCACCTAGTTCATCTTCTGTCGAGTTATCCATCGGTCCACACAAGTAAACTCGCATCGGTTCTACCTCCATCTTACTGGTTCCCAATTCCTCTCCTTAGATTTTCTTGTTGTTGTTCCACTTCGATCTTGCACAAGTACCATACTTCATGCATCCCGGTTCCAGACATCTGAATTGGGTCTTCCACACACCAGCGGTAGAAGGTCGATCCTTCTCCCACTTCGTGTTCGAGCTACCGCAGTGAGCACAATCCTGCATGCTCGCACCGCGGTGGCCCACGGCGGTTACGTAAGGAATGAACGCTTTGTAAACTTCCATTGTGACATCGACATCCCTATCACAGTAAATCAGCATCTCCTTCATAGCCTTGGCACTCTTCTTGAATACCACCTCCTGCCAAAGCTTAGCGTTCTCTTTCTGCTCGATCTTGCCCTCCTTGAGTCGGAGGAATTTAGCTATATACTTTAGGCCGTTTCCCTGCAATCGAAATGCCTTCTTCGCCTGTAGCCACGTATCGATGGTGATGAAGTCAGGCGGGCAAGGTAGCCGGTGATACAAGCAGCGGCCACGCAGCCATTTTATATCGAAATTGTTGCTGTTGTGCCCGATGACGGTGCCTGCCTGCTGCAAGATCGGGATGAATTTCTTGAGCATCACCTTATCGTCCTGCTTGTTGTCCCACTGTAGGTGGTGCGTCTTCTTCTCACCCTCCCAACGGTATGAGATACAGATTATAGCGGGCTCCTTGATCAGGTTACTGGTAGGTACGTTGATGCCATACCCACATTTCCAAATCCACACGACCGCCGGGGCGACCTCCAAATCGAACACAAGTCTCTTGCCTGTGTGTATCGTTTTAACTGTTCCCATGTTCAATCTCCTTTAGGTAATTCTGAGCCGGGCACTGCTCTACAAAGTCGGCAGCTTTCCGCATTAGTACTGGGTCATCCTTAAACTTCTGCAAGGACGCGTTACATCTCCAGCACAGGAGACCCCGGACTCTAGTCCTTGTACTCCTTGGGCCTTGCTTCTTATCATTCTTGACGTGTCGATGATCGACGTGTAGTACGCGCCTACCATCTTTAGTATTTTCCTTAGGGGGTTGCTCACAAATCCAACAGACCCCATTTTGGATAGCAAGGAGCGCCTCATATTCAGGAAGTGTGATGCCGTACTTCTTAACGAGGTAGTTATCTCTTCTATCCCCGCCTGCATTACCTTCAGTAAGTCTTGTTCCTTCTACGATGCAGGCCTTACAGCGGTAAGCTCCTTTCCTCTTAGTGCAAACGCTAGTGTTCTCCTCAGTCAACTTCACATTGCATCTAGAGCAGCGGCTCTTACAGTCAAGGCAGATAGTACTACCATCCCCACGCTCTCGGTACCATTGCTCATTACAGCGACGGCAGTTACGCTTACCTGCGCGGGTGCTAGCCCTCTTCTTACGAGGCTTGACGTGCTTACGCACTTTACGCTTGGCCACAGTCCACCACCACCACGCCACCCTCACTGGCACACGCCCCGAACCACCGAGCAAAAAGCCCGAAGTCCGCGAACCCTACGATGCCATCACCATCGAGGTCGAAGTCAGGGTTGGAGCCACCGAACTCAGGCACGAACAGACCAAAGTCAGCGAACCCTATAATCCCGTCGTCATCCCAGTCAGGCCAACGTATCCACTGCACTTCAAGGGTTCCGCTAGGTTCGCTCTCTTGCTCCCCTTTAATCCCTACCACATGGAAGAGAATAGGATCGTTGTAGGTCATACGACAAATCTCTACCTCAGGCGGCGTTACTGTGACTGCGAAGATCAAGTCTTCGTACACGTCGTACTCCAAAGCGTTCTCGCCTGGAGTCCACGCCAGCCACACACACGCTGCGATGATGCTGATCACGCGCGCATCCTTACGATGCGGTCGACTTTCCCTTCGTAGAACGTTTCATCCAACACAACCTTCGCCGCCTTCCTCAAAGAATTGAACCAGTCGATCTGACTGAAGGTACCGTCGTCGTTCCGAGTCTCAGCCAGGAACTCCAAAGCGTCTTTATTATCATCATCCGGGTCTGAGTAAGACCGCACCCTACCAAACGTCTTGCTGCCCACCAGCACGTCGAACGTGCGCGGCTTCTCCATCAGTGTAACGTCAAGTCCCATCATATCTCCTTGTCTGTGTACGCGATGTCTGTCAAGTACCGAATGCTCATGGCTGCTAGCTGCTTCACCTCTTCGTTCGCATCCCCTGTCTCTTCCCTGTGGGGCCAGAACACGGCATCGCGGAACTCAAGGAACTCCTCCTCGATAATGGCCACGCCATCGTGCTTGGAGAAGAACGGCGGGAAGTGATTGCGAGCCAGCATGAACTCATCCACCACGTCCTGTATCACCTGTTCCAGTATGTCGATCCCTTCACCTTTGGCGTAGTGCCCCGCAGGGAGATCAGTGTCCTGTAGTGTCACCTCAATCATCGTATTCCTCCTCTTGCTCTTGCACCAGCACCATGTTTTCATGCGCTGAGTGGAACCCTGACTGCAGCGTAAGGTGTTCCGTCATTTTAGCCAACGAGTCTGTTGAGTTGAGGTGCGCCACTACATCCAGCACACCACTCTTCGACCGGGTCACGACGACCACCTCAAGCACCGGGTCGTCCTCGTCGTGCGCTCGGTGTACCAGATCAATCCCGATCTGGTTCACGCCGAGCTGCCGCGTCTCAATGTCTAGTACGTGTACGTTCTCTAGATCGGTGGCCATGGCTTGTCGATTATCCCCCGTTCAACCATCTCGTCTACGTCCATCCACACCGCCTTCTTGCTCTCGATGGCGTGCTTGTACCACCACTTCCAAGTAGGGGTGGTGTGCTCAGCCATGAGTCGACAGTACCTCTTCTCCAGCTTCTCGTCTGCTGCAAGGTCAGCGGCGAGCGTGGTCGGGCTGACAGCTTGCCCCTCGTCGAACTCGATGTCACCTTCGTGAGCCATGAATACCGTATGCTTAGTACAATACTTCTCATCTCCAGCCACCAGCAGCAGGGTGGCAGCCGAAGCGACGCACCCTGTCCCGACTGTTATGACCTTGTTCTTGCAGTTCCTGATCGCGTCATATATCGCATACATGCTGTGGATGCCACCACCCGGACAGTTGATCCAGAACTCGATGTCTCCTGTCTTGGCGTCCAAGTGATGGAGCGCCTTGATCATGAGGTCCGCTGTCTTCTCATCAATCTCTTCTGACAGGTAGATCCGGCGGTTCGGTATGTCGATGTTGTAGTCCAGGCTCAGCTCAAGTACTGTCAGGTCATGCTTTGTCGGTCGAACCGTGCTACTCAATTGAGGTCACCCCGTTCTTCTTGACCACGTGTACGCGGCTAGGTATGAGGTTGACAAGATTCTCCTCGTTCGATATGAGAAGGATTGTTGAGCCGTCACCCATCTTGTGGGTGCGTATGAAGTTCACTATGTTCTCGCAGTTCTCTGGGCTCAGCATGGTGAAGGGCTCATCAAGGATCATGAACTTCGACGCGCCTGCTACTTGTAGCGCCGCCATGTCTGCCAGAGCCATGCCCACAGCGAAGCTGGTGAGTTGCTTCTCTGCTCCAGAGAACAGCTCGAATACCTTGCTGCCTGTGTCCGTCTTTGCCGTCACGCAGAACTCATCCTTCGTGTCGCCCGACTTCATAGCCTTGGTGGTGGAGAAGCTGACCTTGATCTGCCCGTTGTTCAGCTCCCGGAGGTACTGGTTCGCCTTGTCTTCCAGGAACGGACAGACCTTCTCGAACAGCAGGGTCTTGAGGTCGGTGCCGAAGGCGTGGTTCCAGAAGTGGTAGTGGTCACGGACCTTGGCCTCTGCCTCGATGCCCTTGTGGAGGAGTTCGCTCATCCTCGCTTCCTTTCGCAGTTCGTCAGTGTACGCTTCAACGGTGATGTCGAAGGGGTTATGCCTCTCGTTCCGCGCCTCTGCCTCCTGAGTTATAATGATCATCGACTCATAGGCAGCGATGGAACGCTCGACTTTGACCGCCTCTTTGGCGATCCCGACGTTGGCCTCGGCGTTGTATTGACGAGCGGCGTTCTCTCCTCTGTCCCGTATCAGGGTGTCCCGGTTTGCGACGGCGTCCTGAATGGCGTTTATGTTTATCGCCAGACTCTCCTCCGATAGTGTCTGGCCACACGACGAGCACTCATCAGGGCGGGCCGTACGCTTGTCTATCTCACCAGTGAGCGAGTCTATCTGGTACGAGGCCGAGCTGTTCAATGCAACCAGAGCGTTGACCTCCACTGTGTTGGTTTCCAAGAACTCTTCCGGTGTCACATCCTCGGGGATGGACTGCTTCAGCATGTGAAGCTCACGCTCGCACAGCTCAAGCTTCTCCAACACGATGTCCTGCTGTGCCTGTGACGCAACGACCCGGCTCCGGTTCTGGGACTCCCATGACTTGTGCTGATCCTGCATAGTCTCCAGCTTGTTCCTGATCCCGTCCACCCGCTCAGATTGGACGCGGGCCTCCACCTTGGCGCGCTCCACCTTGGCGGTGTGTTCCTTGAGTTGTTCCTTCGCCTGGAGGCGCCATGCCTCTAGGGATGTTAGGGGGAGGATCTCTTCTATCACTGCTTTCTGTTCGCTACCCGGCAGTGCTAGAAAAGATCGCTCCCTCCCTTGCCCGAAGAAGTCAGACTGGATGAATGTTTTGTGGTCCCGCCCCAACAGTCCATCTATCAGCTCTTGGGTATCCTTATCCAACCGCTTCGACAAGCCTTGCCACACCACTTGCATCTGTGGGTCATACGTTTTCTGTGACAGCACCAGGGCGTTCGGCTTTCGTGACCGATAGATCCGGTACTCCTCACCGTCCACGCCCTCAAACCACAGCGTCACACCGCAGTGCTTGGCGTGAGGTACGCTGGTGTTGATCACTGAGTCAGCCTTCACCCCGTCCACTGTCTTCCCGTACATGGCCCAGACAGGAGCGTTCCTCGCTACGCTGGACTTGCCAGCCATGTTCCCGTTGTTCTCGTCGTAGCTCCAGCCCGTGACCAGGGTGAGCCCCCGGTCCTCGAGGCTAAGCTCAATGGTGCCGATGGAGAAGACGTTGTGGGCTTTGAGGTGAAGCAGTTTCATTATATGGTCTACTTGGTTGTCAGCACTGCACGCTGCGGATCACTATCGACCAGAGCGTCGTCGTTGTTCACAGTAACGCTCTGTATAATCCGCTCAGGGTGGTACTCTTTCTGAAATCGGGCAATCGCTTTCGTAAGCGAGTCAGCGACAACAGTCACATCACCCCACCTATACAGAGCACCATCGTCGTTACCATCAGTGAGACTTACTCCATTGGTCCACTCCACTTTATACGCTTTCACTTCATCAGCTCCTTCCCCACCTTGCGGCGGGCTTCTGACACGCTGTGTTGTTTCTCGTACTCCCGGACTAACTCCGGTACACTAAGGCCCTTGCCTGTGATAGCCTTGACTACCGTCTGCTTGTAGCTCTTTGAGCTGATTACAAAATCTACTGATCGGGCACCTATATCAAGAAGCTCCTTCCTTAGCTCCCCCATCGTGGCCTCATTAAAGTCTGTAACTCGAATAAAGTTGTTATTGAGCCGGGCTGCCCACCAGCCACTACCCTCATCCGAATTACCAAGAATATCGGCACCTCCCATATTCAATGCCTGGAACTCCGGAGCGTGTGAGTGCACCTGCTCCATACTCAATGTGTCCGTATCCACTATCAACCACCCACGAGGATCGTTTTGATCGGCCCAGTTGTGCTGCATGACGGACCCAACGACTGTAGCCTTGTCAGATACCTGAGTAAACGGGTGGTAGTGGCCGGTAAATACGTGTTGGACATGATCAGGGATCATGTCCTGGTTTAGGATCTCATTGATGACGAAGCCCGATGCCATCGGTACGTCCACCATCCCCTGGTGCATGAAGCACAACTCGTTCGCCTCAGCCAGGAACTTCTTGAGCACCGCCTCGTCTTCCGTGTACGGGAGGAAGCTGAACTGTTGATCCTGACCGACGTTGTGAATCGGTCTATCAATAACCCTGACCTTGGGAATACTATCGAGCCAATGCATTGAGTGTACGGACATGTCCTTCATTCCAGTATCGTGATTTCCTACCAGCATGTCCATGTGTACACCACTGCTCTCCATTATTTTAGTGATGCCTTCATACGCCACCTTCAACACAGCAGCATCAATCTTCCCATGCTGGTGAAACAGGTCGCCACAGAACACTATGTGGTCTACCGGGCTATCTGCCGTATACTGAGCGATGTCATCCAGAACCTTAGCCTGCGCCAGCAATCTAGAGTTCATGCCATCCACAAGTGTGGATCCGTAATTCCAAAGATGCAAATGGATATCAGAGAATATCAAAAGTTTCATTATACACCCACCGGTCTTATATGGTCTCTACCTAATTCAAATGCCTTTGAAGCCTCTCCGGGAGTATCTCTTTGTTTCATCCCCAGGTCTCCATCAATCCATTGTCAATACAGTAAGAAATAAACTCCCGGTACGCAGCATGTAGCCCTCCCCGATCCGCCAGCACGTTGTCCCAGTTGACCTTGCTGAACTCGATGTCTTCGTCACCGATCGGGTCCGAGATGAAGTAGTCTTGTGCCCCCTTCTTGTGCTTGACCCACCCCGTCTTACAACCAGCAGCCAGCAGGCTACCCGCTGTGTCGAACCCGTGGGTGTTGTAGAGAGCCACCTCTTTGATCTCTGGCTCTGACATACACGAACCCTTCAGCTTCTCCACCCTCAGCTTTATCTTCTGTCCGACGCGGCGCTTCTTATCTCCCTCCCCCACTGTGATCCAGCCGGTGGGTGCGAGGTTGACACGCACGGTAGAGAACAACTTGATCGCGTGGCCACCAGCCGCCTCACTCTGCTTGGCGAACTTGAACGTAGCGATGGTTGCGATGGCGTGATTGATCATGAAGAGGTTGACCTTGGACCTAGCTAGCTTCGGCATCAGGCGCCGCATCCCACCACGGATGGCCCGTGCATCCTGACCTACCCGTTCTTCCTTCCCCATCTCATGCTTCTTCATAAACTCCGTAGCCGTACCCGTCACTGAGTCAACAACGCAGATGAATGGCTTGCCGTTGTTCGCTTCGAGACGCGCGTCAACAATGGTGAGGAGGGAACGGAACACCGCCTCGATGGAGTCGCAGTCCATGATGCGGAAGTTGAGGTCGGGGTCCACGCCACACTGGATAGCTCGCTTCTCATCCCAGGACTTCTCCGTGTCTATGAAGTAGCCACCACCACCCATGCGCTGAGCCTCAGCGATAGCGTGGAGGGCTAGTGTCGATTTGCCACAATTATGTGTAACGAACCCATCGGCAACATAATTATGATAAGGTGTTTCCATTTTCAGATCGTATGTTGGCTGAACACCTACAGAAACGATAGAAACAATTTCGTCTGGAATGGCTATGAATCCTAGTTGTTTTCTGTTAAGTAGAGCGTGGTGTTTTCTATGATCTGCTTCACTCATTATACATAGATTATCTATAGAGTTATTGGTATGGTCTCCATCCAAGTGGTGTATGTGCCTCTCCTTTGGAACAAAACTAAGCCCTTCCAGCTTGTTAAGACTAAACCTTTGAAGATAATCTTCTATAGAGATACCATTCATATGCGCTTCATATATAGCTCTGTATTTCCTGATGCCGTGTCGTTTAGAAAAGTGAGGATGATTATCTATACTAAAACACTGTCTAGTTTCTTGCTTCTTTTTCTCCTCAACTGTATACTTGGTATTGTTGTGGATAAATACAGTATTCCCTACATTTAGTGAAGACAATTCTACATAACTATCTCCGGTGAAGAACTTGTGACCGGATGTCGTTTTAGCAGTAAGTCCGGTCTTGGTTAGTACTTCAAAACATTCGTTCTCTCCCGTCTTAACAACATCAATAATTCTGTTTTGTATAACTACATTATCCTCATTGACAGACGGTGCATAGTACACAGCTCCTTTTGTTTGTGGTCTTAAATATTTACCCTTCCCGGTTCTAGGAATATTATGAAACCTATGGTACAAGCTTTCAATAGTCCCTCCCTTGCTGTTTTGTATTTTACCGTTTGGTTTTCGTACTTGGTATTGGATGAAAGCATCATACACTTGACAGTGTTCATACCCGAACAGTTCGATCACCCGGCCAGCAGGCCAGCCAGGGCGTGCGATGTTATAGTCCAGCTCGGGGATGCCTGTAAGGATGCTGAATGGAATGTGGCTAGCAATGGTGAGGTCACCCGACTTGTGCTGTGAGCTGAGTGGGTCACCCTTCGCACCTGAGATCTTCTTATCTACCGCCTTGAAAATGTCGTTAAAGTTACTCATCTGCTGCCGCCTCCAGTGCCATCTCCATGCCGACCATGTCTTCCTTGTGCTGGAGGTCGCCGTCCTGGGCCGCTGCGGCGATGCACTCCGCGCACACCAGCCCGGTGTCTTTCTCTGAGCACACAGCGCAGGCGAACTTGCGGACGAGGAAGACTTCCTTCCCTGTCCTGTTCTTCCATGCGCGGCATAGGTCTTCGTGCTGGCGCTTCCAGTCCGATGCGATGCGGTACTCAGGGCACGGCGATGTAACACCACATACGGTACAATGATCGTGGTCCTCGGGTGCTGCATGGTCTTCAAGTACTTCGTTCACAAGTACCGTAATATCTGTCATGTGTTCTCCCTTGTAATGCTGGACGGTTCCGTGTTGGCGATGTCCAATAGTATGTCTGCATGGCACGCATTGGGGTGGCACCAACACGAAAGATCTTTACCACAAAGATCCCGCCGGATCTCTTCTCTATCGCTATCGGTCAAGCTATCACTAAACTTCTGGATTACTTCTTCGCGTGTCCCGTCACGACCAATACTAAACTGGTTGCCCCACCGTGACGGCCGTCCAACATACACAGTTCCGTCCGGTAGCGTGTCTCTTTTACAATGAAAAACTTGCGGCTCTGTCATGTGTTCTCCCTTGTAGTGGCGGCTCCGGAGAGTATCGATCTCTCTATTCCAGCTCGACAGGCTGGTGTGATAGCCAGTTCACTACGAAGCCATGAGAAGTGACAGCGGCCCCGCCTCAAGGGCCGCTGCACCCACCTCCCGCTCGTTACTCGTTATCCGGCTCGTCCTTCAGCAGGCACTCAGCCAGCTTCTCGTATGACTGGGGCGGATACACACCCGCCAGCAGCGTGGGCTGCCCGATCTCGAACCCTTCAGCATCCAGCTTGTCGAGGATGCTGGAGCGGATGGGGATCGGCGTCGTTGAGTACTTCGTATCGAAGCGCCCCTTGCCTGTGCGCTCGATGCGGAACTCCACGCCAGTCGTGAGGTTGGTGATGTCTCCCCAACCACCGGCAGCGTCCGCGTCGTACTTCATCAGCTCCTTGAAGACGAGCACGCCTGACTTCAGGACGAAGATGCCGTCCTTCAGGGACTTCGAATCAGGGGAAGAGTAGACGTACACGTTGTACAGGTACTGCTTCTTCGCTCGGAACCGCTTGGCGGCGGCGATGTTGATCTCGTCTCCGGCTGCGTACAGCTCGTCACCGTGCTCACAAATGGGGCACTCGTCACCGAACTGCACGGGACAGGTGTAGGTCTGGTACTTGCCTTCGGGTCGAAGGCCGTGCTCTCGGTACTCCCGGAACCATGCCTTCGCATCCTCATGCGGAGGGAGCACGCGGAAGTGCGTGATGCCCGACTTGATGAAGAGGGTGTCGCCGCTGTCGCTGCGCTCCTTCTTGGCTTCCGCCGCCGCTTCCTTGATGAAGTCTGAGTCGCCCGCTCCGAAGCCCGGGGGTAGTCCGTTGTCGTTCTGATCTGTCATGTTTGATGCTCCTTATCAGTATCACCTGGATGGGTGAATTGGTTGTTCTCTATTATATGTTTTATTTCACACAATTGCAAGCACATTTTAATCAAATATGCAAGTGGTTGCGTAACCCTCCAGAAACGCATCAGTTTATGGGGCTGTTATTTACTCGGATTTCCTCTTTCTGCTTGTAGCACAAAGCAATGCCGAGACTTGCCTTCTCCCGGAGCGCCCGATAGAAGCCATCGACCATGGTGCGCTGGGCTGCGGCCCTGAAGAACAGGTCCCTCGCAGCCACCACAGTGGGCTCTAGGACTACCTTCTCCCTGATCCCTGGCTCCGTGGTCCGGGTGCCAGCCGTAGCTGCCTCCTCACGTACAGCCTGCGCCGCCTTGGACTCTTCAAACTCCACAGCGGCCTTGGCCCTGGCTTCCTCCACCTGAGCCTGAGCGTTCAGCTCAGCGTAGTAAGCGATCTTCCTAGCCAGCTCACACAGGTCGTCGTCCAACGTCTCATCAGTGAGGCGCATGTCCCTGTCCACGTCCAGCTCTATTGTTCTACCACCCAGTTCGATCTTAATCATTTGTTCCTCCCACAGTTTGATGTATGTGCTCCCACTCAGGCGTCGGCATTCAGTTCCGCCTCCGTCCAGCTATCCCCAACGCCCACCTTCATAGTGAACTGGAAGTTATCCAACTCAGGGATAGGCTGACTGGCGATCTCCTGTAGCTTAGGAACGAACCATTCAACGTTCTCATCCTTCACCTCCCAGGCCCCGGAGTCATGCACCGTGATCACCAAGAAGGCATCCTCTTCTGACATGTCGCCAGCCCTGATCTTTCCTTCAAGGAAGGCGTCCACGTTGTTGAGGCACCGGACAGTGACCGAGTTGGCCGGTGATTGGATGCTACCATTCACCGCCTGCCTCTCAGCCTCTTTCCGTGCCCACTCGTTCGCTGCGTTCATCATCCCGCCCATCCTCTTCATCCTGCCGAAGGGGGTGGTGTGGATGCCGTTGTCTGCGGTGATCTCGTTCACTGTGTCCGTGAAGTACCGGGACGCAGCAGGGAACCGCGCGTCCAGTGAGGCGAACCCGCGCTTCACCATCGCCTCAGTCATGGGCTGCTCGTCCCCGTCCTTGTCCATGTAGGTCAGCTTCATCAGCGAGTACCCATCGGACGAGCCGTACACCCTACCGAAGTTGACGTTCTTCCCGATGCTCCGGTTGAAGTCCACCACCTCATCCAGCTCGCACTCAAGGAAGGCCGCAGCCGTGGCCTTGTGGATGTCCACACCAGCACGGAAGACGTCGAGCATCTCCTTGTCCCCGGATTTTATTGCAAGTGTGACCAGTTCTATCTGTGAATAATCTCCATACACAAGTTTGTGTCCCTTGTTGGGGATGAACATGTCACGTAGATTGCCCTTCTTCTGCTCGATCCGCCGCTTATCGAGCCGGGGGATCTGGTGGAGGAAGGGAGCGGACACCCTGCCGTTGACGGTGCCGTGAATCATCACACCGAACCGTGCCCTGCCATCTCCGGCGGCATGGGTCTTGGCGTTCTTCATGTAGTTACCAGTCAGCTTGACGAGCTTCCTGTGCTCCATGACATCCTCGACCAGGGGGAACTTCTGCGCCAGCTTCAGCAGCCGCGCTTTATTGGTGCTGTACCCCTTGGTCTTCCTCTTGTCCTCAATGTCTTTGAAGTACCCGGCCTCCTTGATGCACTGCATCACGTCCGCACTCGCGTTCGGGTTGAAGTCAGGCCACGTCCTGGCCTTGAGGGTCTTCAACAGGTGCTCCTGGTCATACGTGAACTCCGTAGTCAGCGCGTCGATCACGGTCGGGTCCAGCCTCGTCCCGTACCACTCAGCCTTGAACAGCGTGCGGATAAACGGATGGACCTCCTCCTGGTACAGCTTCCAGAGGTTGGGCTGCGCCTTGAGGCGTGAGAAGTACAGCGTCATCAACCGGAACGTACACTCCGCATCCTTGCTACCGTACCTCCACATCATAGCATCAGGGATGGCGTCGTAGGTATCCTTCAACACCCTACCACGGCCCACGATCTTCTTGAGATCCTTGCTGTAGTCACCCGTGTCTAGCTCCAGGTCAGCGAGGTACTCCAGGTCGTGCGGCGGGTGCTCCCACAGGATGTGGTGCATACAGTTTCCCGTTACAAATATCTGTCCCTTAGATCTCGCAATAAAAAACCCAGTATCAACAGTTACACAATACACCATACCATTAAACGATTCTTCTGTAAAGTGCTCTTGTCTTATGCTTCTTTTATATCTATCCCTAACGGAAGCAGACCACACTTCTCCACATTTAGCCAACCGTCCTGACCTATTCACCATGTGAGCAATCGTATTAACCCACTCACAGTTTGACTTATACTTACACGAATAGGTAAAACCTCCCGCCTCATGTATATAACTGTCCCAGTGCGACACTTCATCTATGAATGACTCCAGGGTTTTAATATCGAAACCCAACAACCAGTTTCCAAAAAGCTTATCCTCACCTAGCATGCTTTTTATTTGATCAATTATAGGAGAAGGTCCAACGCCAACAAGATAGGTGCCTCTTATTGATTTATATTTAGTAATAGGTATATTAAACTCTGAACATAAAGAATTAAGCCTATCTATCTTTCTCTGCTTAGAAAACTCAAACACAACTTTATTATGAGACACACGACCATCAGCTTGTATTGCTGCTAGAAGCTTAATTGCCGGAAAGCTTTTACCCCCCCCACGCCAAGAACCAGAAACAGGAAGGTACCATGCTTTCAGCTTACTTGCCTCTTGGGCTGTTTTAACCGCAAGTATCTCTTTAGATTGCCAAATTACAGGAATTCTATGATTCGGTGTGTACTTACACTCATGTGACGCTGACTTAGCGGAAATCATCTTACCATCATAGCTAAATCGCTTAACCACTGTGTCTTCACAATAAGATAGATCTCGGGTCTTAGCGTCCCACTGCATGACCGGTGTGTTATCATCCAAATCTTTGAACTCAACCCACCCTTCTTTGGTCATCACCTCAACATCACCTGGGACGCACATGGTATCGAACAGGAAGCCGTTGACCTTGAGGCCGAGGTGCTTTCGTACCACGCACATGTCGTACTTGATGTTGTGTGCGATCTTCGGGATGTTGCTGTCTTCAAAGATAACCTTCAGGCGCTCAACGATTTCCTTCCGCTCCTCGTTGGACCACCGGGGCTTCAGCTTCCAGCCCGCCTCAACCGTGGGGTCGTGGTTGTAGATGGGGAGGACAGCGGACGTGACC
>SDBU01000961.1_pt1 | contig 42044 bp, 62 predicted proteins | sample 2277071 | NCBI WGS metagenome assembly SDBU01 (sample SAMN10397929, study PRJNA504765) | marine sediment metagenome | isolation source: marine sediment core GS08_GC12, 126 cmbsf | place: Arctic Ocean: Gakkel Ridge, Loki's castle | collected 2008
GGGGATGACATCACCACCGAAGGCAGAATTATCGCAACTGGTGGAGGACAAACTGGAAAGTTTTTAACGGGGTTAGCTGGATATACAGTATTCGCTTACACTGGCGGTGGTTGGGATATTAGGGCGGGAAATGGAAGCACATCAAGCCAAAATGTTTTAAGAGTGGACAATTCAGGAAACTTTGATTTTTATGCAGGCAACCTCACCACTACAGGCATAATCAAGGGAAATTATGAGTCAAGTGATGGAAGTACAGGTATAGATACTACATTTCTCGACGCAGATGGAAATACAATTACAGTAAAAGATGGGTTGATAACAGCCAAAACAGCACCATAAGGAGGAGGCGATGAATGAGGAAATAAAACTTACCAAGCAGGAATTAGAGGAGATAAAAGACACGATTAAGTTTCGGGAATGCGTTATGCTGAAACTCAAGCAGTTAAACAATGTTCCCAAAAAAGTTTTAGTTTTAGAAACTAAAATGATTATTTACGCTTGGCTTATAGGGCTGATTATAGCGGGGATTCTGGGACTTGGATTTAGGGTGATGGCGAAATGAAAAAGAAAGAGATTGAGCAGATAATCGAAAGGCGCAAGGGCAACGAACTCCTGGAGGACATCAAAAAAGAACTCTTGCACAAGAAGCGGATAATTGCCGACATCTGCAAGGCCAGAAGAAATTCAAACGACAAGGTGAATGACGGCCTGACTGACCTTCTGATGTGTGACTCAAGGATTGAGGAACTGGTGGATGAGCTTCAGAGTAACCACAAGAAGGCAAGAAAAGGCGACAGATGATTTGGATAATAATTGCGGTGGGTTGTGTTTGTGGATTTCTTTTGTTTCTTAACGGATTGTCAAAACTATAGGAAGCGAGATGGGTTTTAGAAGCAAGTTGAGAATAGAGCATATGATAGGAACAGAAAAATACACACTAATTGATCTCCTTATTTATGTTGCGGATGACGGGTTTAAGCTTACAGTCCCTGCGGGTTTCATTACCGACGGAGCCTCAATTCCAAAGCTCTTTCGCAGTATTGTAGGAAGTCCATTCGCGGGGAAATATGTTGAGGCGGCTGCCGGACATGATTATCTTTGTCATACAGGGATAGTATCTCGTAGGGAGGCCGACAGCAGATTTTCGCAGATGATGGCTGATTTAGAAGTGTTTGTCCCGAGACGGAAGATAATGTGGTTAGGCGTTCGTTTAGGGGCATTTGGAAAGTGGGTAAGTAACTTATGGAAGAAAAAGGAGGAGGTGGTAGAAGATGAGGAAGAATCTGGTTAGCCTATGCAGTTTATTGTTAGTGATATGGGTATTGGCGATCATCTTGAATTTAGCGATGTTCTTTATGCCTAATGCCTTTGCCGAAGATGGACACAATGTGGCAGATCAACTCGGTAATATTCTCTCCGGCAAGAATGAGGAGGTAGAGTTTTGGCCCTATGTAGCTTACACTACAAAGGGAACTACGTCTTTATTTGGCATTCCGGTTATTCCTAAGAATTTACGCTTCAAAGGTTCTACGCGTATGGGTCAGGAAGACTGGACAGTTAAATTAGAAATAGGATTAGAGCTTTAATTGTAGCAAAAGATAAAAAACTAAGGAGCGCGCTATGACGCTTTTAGATCTTAAAAACTCATTTCACGCTCTTGTTGCAGAGTTCCCCTGGGAGACCTCAGATGTCGCCCAGGTGGTTCTCTGGTTCAACGAGGGCCAGAACGATGCGGCAAGGAAGTCTAAGTGCCTGAAGAAATACGATATAACTTCAATTACCTCGACGGCATCTACGCAGGAATACAGTATGTCTGCAATCTCCGACTATCTGGGGATAGAGAAGCAGGGCGGGGTAACCTATGACGGTAAGCGGCTTGATCCGGTTACTATGGAGGAGTTGGATTTTGATAATATCAACTGGCGCAACAGGACTGCCGGCACTCCTACGCGATATTACAGAAGGGGTATTTATGTCGGGCTTGATTCTAAGCCGGCTGAAACAGGTAAGGTAATAGGAGTTCACTACTTTGGCCTGCCGACAGTTATGGCGGTTAATACCAGCAAGCCTTTTGATGGCCAGGTAGATCTAACACCTTATCATGATCTCCCCTTGCTTTACGCAATCGGCCTGGCTAAGTTTGCCAAGAAGCAGTTTAAGACCAGGGAAGATGCACTCGGAGAATATGTGGCCAGGCTTACTGCGATGACGAGTGAGATTATCCCCGAGGATGATGAGCGTTACTCTATGGTAGGCGATCCGTTTTTGAGCAAGATAATTAAAGGAAGGCACGGTTTATCTTAATGGGAGAGGACAGGACTAAATTCTATAAGAGACTCTCGGACTTCGGCGGTGGCGTAGATCTCAAAGCCGACGACGATGAGATGCCTGACAAGAACGCCAGGATAAAGCAGAACTGGCGAAACTCTACCGCCGGGGCCTTAGAGAAAGTCTCAGGTTTAAGTAGGCTTGCCGGCAGGGTGGCTGGAGAGGCATTCGGTGGCGGGGGGCTGGACGACCTAACATCCTCCGGCACAAACTCGGCACATGAAACTTTTGATGTCAAGGTAGAGATTGACGGCGTTGGATCCCCAAATACTTACAAGTGGTCTTTAGATGATGGAGTAACTTGGGAAGCCACAGGCGTGGCTATTGTATCTGGGGCAGTGGAATTGATCTATGGTATTAAAATTACCTTTGCCGCTACTACCGGCCACACATCAGGCGACGACTGGACTTTCAAGGCATACCAGGGCTTAGATGACGCAAAGGTTACTGGTATTCACAGACACTCAAGCACAAAGTTTATAGGCATCTGTAACGGCAACGCTTATGTGAGAGATGAATCCACAGGGGAATGGAGCTTGATTACAGGAGGCACGACTCTCTCTGTAACAAAAAGATGTTCTTTTCTGACATACAAGGGGGTTACCTATTTTACAAATACTACCGATGGTCTCAAAAAATATAACGGCTCGGCAATATCTACTCCCAGTGATGTCCCGGATGAGGCCTGCGCGCTTATCAAACACGATAATAAAAATAGATGTCATGCCGGATGTGAAACTACTACTGAAACTACAAGAGAATTTTTCTCAGCGTTAGAGGACTTTGAGGATTACGCGACTGCCGATGATGCAGGGTGGCATGATGTGGGTGGTAGGCAATCGGCGATACTGAAGGCTTTTGAGGCCTACGGCAATGCGATGCTTTTCTTTAAGGAGAGAAGCGCTTACCGGGTATGGGACTTTCCTGATACGCGAGAGGAGGGCATGCTCGGAGCCCCGGGGTGCGATGCGCCATTTTCTATTGACCAGGGCGATGGCTTAATGTTTCATAAGGCACCTGAAGGTATCTATATGTTTGACGGGGTGAAGTTCTCGCTGATTTCCGAACCGATTGAGGATATAATCAGTTCTATTCCTTCGACTTATCGAGGAGATGTTTTAGGCGTTTATAAAGACCATAAGTTTTATTTATATTTTACCGACGGTGCATATGCCTACAATTATAAGTGTTGGGTTTATGATACTCTATCAGGTGGATGGGAGGAAGAGCCCACTCGTTATATTAACTGCTTATCACACTGGACAGGGACAGGGGACTCAGGTGAGCTTTATGGCGGAAGCTCACAGGCGGATGGCGTAATTTACCGCCTTGATTATTCTGCCGATGGATCGCATGATGGCGCAAACTTGGCCGCAAAATATAAGAGTAAAAATCATCACTGCGATCTGCCGAATGTAACGAAATCGTTTGATAAAATATTTGTCGAATGTCTCGGCTCAGTGGGAACTCTTGAGGTTCGCTGGGAGATAGATAAGGGCAAGAAAAAGGGATCCTTTACAATTCCACTAACAGTAACCGGTGGGTTTATGCTCGATACTGATTCGCTTGATACCGGCGTGCTTTTGGATTCACCACCGTTTGCCGTGTATGAAAAAATATTTCCTTTAGACGCAATTGGACGAGTTATTAATTTTGAAATTTATCATAGCGATACTGGCGAGTCGCCAGTAATAAATTCAATTGAAGTGGAAGGTGTCCCTATTTACAAATGAGGAAGTATTATGCGTAAGGGAAGTCAAATGAGGGAGACAGTGCTATGAATCTTAGTCGTGTAAAAGTTTGGACAGCAGAAATCCTATATGCCTCAGACTTAAACGCCGAATTTAATAATATCATAAACCACGAAATCGCCAACGCCGATATAGCCGCAAATGCCGCTATCGAGGGGGCGAAGTTAAAGAATGTCGACATAGATCTAACATCCAAAGTCAAGGGTATACTTCCTACGGTCAACGGTGGAACGGGAGTCCCTGATGATACCTACGATGCCGATAAAATAGATGGATATCACGCAGCGTCATTTTTGAAATCAGGCGACGCCGCAGGCGGCGATATGGTAGGTAGCACATTTCCTAATCTGATTATTGCTAATGGAAAAGTAGATGGTGCAACTTTTGCTCAAGATGTGAAACTTCTGCTTGCGTGGCAAGATACCGATACAATAGGTGAAGCAGAAGGTGAAGCAGTATTTCTTAATTTAAATCCTGCATTAGTTTCTGGTCAGTTAAGCACCAAACACGGCATTAGAATAAGAGGTTACTTCTCTTTAATTACAAGGTCGGCGGGTCAAACTGGGCAAATAAGATTAAGGTTAGGTCCAAATGGGACAACAGGCGATACAGAATTAGCTGAATTTGCTTTTTCCCAAGGCTCTGCTGATATATCCGTAGGGCGGTTTGAAATAGTGTTTTTCAATGAGGCTTCTGATAGTGTTCAGAAAGGTCATTATATGGCAGAACATACGGGAGGGGACGCAGTAACCTGCACCCCTACCATTGGAACATTAGGCACTATAAATACGACAGTTGATACTTCGGGAGTTGTATATGTAACCCTTACGGGGCAAGGTCAAAGTGCAGGAAATAATGGAGCTGATATGAAAGTTCAGGGAGTAACAATAGAGTTTTTGAGAATGATATAAGGAGAAATATATGAACTTATCTCGAGTAAAAGTTTGGGGAGCAGAAGTATTATACGCCAGCGACCTCAATACTGAGTTTAACAATATTGTCAATCATGAAATTGACAACGATGATATCAAGACCGCTGCCGGCATTGAAGGCTCGAAACTTAAAGATGCTGATATTGATTTGAGCAAACTGAAAGCCGGCACTAACGGGGACATCCTTTATTATAATTCTGGATGGTTGAAGCTGGCGAAAGGTTCCGACGGTGAGGTGCTTACGCTGGCCTCAGGAGTGCCTACTTGGGCTTAAAGGAAAAATAAATGGTAGAGATAGATCATATAACCCGGCTTGACAGGCCCGAGGATGTAGCAGCCTTAAAGGAATTTCTTAAAAATAGCCTTCAGGCAAAGATAGAAAGAGGAACACCGGCATCAGCGTCGGCGCTTGGAATTAAAAACACCATCAAATACGACGACAGCTATATTTACATCTGCATTGATGCGAATACATGGAAGCGTGTGGCGATAGCCACCTGGTAAGGAGGGATTATGACACTATCTAATTATGGGAAGAATCTAATTCAAAAAGAAATACTTGACCTTGTGGCAAAGAAACAGAAGCAGCTGGTTATCGTCAAGGAAATACAAAAGAAATTTCAGCAAGAGCAAGCTCATCTTACTATGTTGAATAAGAAGATTCAGTTATTAAAGGCGGATATCCTATGAAAATAAAACCGACGGAGTTTAGGCAGATACTTGAGCTCGCTGCCCTTGCGGAGCAATCGGGCCAGTATCCTCAGACTAATATGCAGCAGTGGCTTTCGCACATCCGATATCTCTGGCGCAGAAACCAGATCATAAGAGTTCTAATCAGAGGAAAGGTTTACGGTTTTCTTGAGTGGATCCGGTGTCGCAGGGAGGATTTAAAAGCAGATGAGCTTCCGGAAACTCCCGACATGAGCGGAGAGGTCTTATACTTTCCCCTGGCCGTATCGAAAACACCGGGGATTCTACGGATAATGTATCGTAAAGCAATATTGATGAATCCAGACTGTAGGTTTATTGCCTGGCATAAAAAAATAGATGAGACAAAAGATAAATTGTTTATTACCAGAACAAGTAATCAGTTTAAACTAATAAGGGAGGCTTGATTAAAATGGGAAAAGGTAACTCAGCTCCAGCATATAAAGCGGCAGCACCCCCGGCATATGGTTATGATCCTACAGCGACGGGTAGTATGGAGGAATTGCTATCCCGGGGCAAGGCTATTTTAGGAGGCGATATTCCGGGATACTATGCCCCTATCGGCGAGGTTATGCCTGAGATGGCCGAGAGTGCCTCACAGCGCGCTATTAACACGATCCGTCAGCAGGCTAATAGGATGGGCGCAGTCGGTTCATCTACTACCCTGTCTAAGATCTCTGACATCGCCAAGCAGATCCAGGAGTCCGATTATTATCGTGCCTTAACTGGTCGCCAATGGCTTGGAGGCTGGGGATCTGGCATGGTAGGAACAGCCGGGACGATGGGGCTTACCCGCGAGACAGCGAAGGCCGGACATGAATTAGGTGGTTATAAAACTTATGAAGCTGGTAAATATGGAGCGGCAGATCTACAGCGACAAGCCGAAGCAGACGAAGCAACTAAGCAGGCGGCCTGGATGAGAACTCTTGCGCAACTGGCTGGCTCAGCGCTGACGCTTGTTCCTGGCGGGCAAGGAGTAGGGACAGCAAGCCTTGCGGCTTTGATGGCATCACCATCAGTATCTCAATTCGGCCAGCAATACGGATCCAAAGCACTATCAATGTTTCAATAATTTAAGGAGGGATATTATGGGCGGATTTCCAATAGAAAATGTAATGACTTTTCTGGACGAGTTTATGCAGAAACAACAGGAGCTTCAGGCTGTTCAACAGCAAAGAGAAATGTTTGAGAAGCTGGGCCTGGGAGAGTTTCTGCCTGAGCAACCGACTTCGACGATGGGCAAGGTAGGACAGGTATTGCGTGGTGGGCCTACACCTATTGCCGGAGGAGATGTCGGAGGCATGCTTGCGAAGGGTAAAATAGGACAGATGTATCCATCACCGATGGATGAGTTATATCAACAATTATTTATGAGTCGGATGGGAGAAGGAGGAGGTTTAAGCCTGGGTGCAGGAGCAGCAGGAACCGAAGAAATCCCCGAAGGATATGAGAAGGTAAGAGAACCTATGAAAAAAGCAGGAGTTGTTATAGGTTATCAAGATGTTCTCAAAAAGAAAACGCTGTCTGCCACAGAGCAATGGAGAATAGACTTAAATAAATATCGCAATGAAGAAATTAGCGCAGATGAACTGGTTAATTTATATCCTGAGAAAGAGAAAACAATAGGAGAGATGGAAAGAAAGCGTGGGGCATTAGGCAAACCTCCTCTCCAAAAGGCGCAAGGCTTCTGGCAGAGAAAAAAGAAAGAAGTTGCCGCTATTGATCAACCTACTGCCGATTATGCAAAGACTATCCGCACTGTAGGGGATTTAGAGAGATTCTTACAGGAAATTCCCACCCTCAAGGCAAAGGGCGTAAATGTGGACGCTCTTCTTAAATATTATCAGGAAATAGGTTTAATTGAGCCGAAATAATGATAACATACAAAATTATAAAACCAGCAAATGAAATAGACTGGATCCTCAACCAACCTGACAAAGAGTTTATCCCGTCTACAGAAAAATATAAAATTACAAAACCGCCGGAAGAGACAAACAAGTTTCTCGCCTCAATTATTTCCTCCAAAACTCCTATCGAAGAAATGGACATTGATAAGTTTACTCAGGTTTACCTGCCTCCAGATTTTAGAACTGAACCCTTCCTAAGAGTTGCTACAGAAGAAGAATTTTTCAAAAGAGAAACAGAAATAAAAAAAATGGTAAGGGAAATTCCCGAAGGAGTAAAGGGTTTAGGTGCTATTCTTAAAGGGGGCAGGAAATTTCTACGGAGAGTAGGGCAGCAGAGAAGAGAAGAGATAGTTGAACCATTCTATCCTAATGAAAAAAGACAAATGCTTCAAGGGCTTCAATTTGCGGGCAATGTGGTCAATGAGCTTTTTTGGCGACCACTGACTGGTTGGTATCAATCAATGCTTAAAGAGGTTTCGCATAGACAGTATAAAAGAGAGGATTATATAGCGGGCAAGGCTGGCTTTCAATCATTGCCAAGAGCAATGGCCAGGGGATTGTTGGGAATTGAGGATGTGGAAGGTAAAGAAATTCTGGAGGCTGGAGGAATACCCAAGACAGAGGATCTTATATTGGAACATCCCGCCTTGGCAGCGACAAAAGAAATATGGGGTGCAACTTTAGATATATTGCCTCTTCCCATAATGAGGCCTTTGGCGACAATAAATCGATTATTGCAGGACGGCAAATATGCTGCGGCGGACAGACTTGCTCGAGAAGTTTCAGAAAAAGGTGCTCGAGCAATATATCAACAAACTCCTTCTCAAGTTAAAAAGAGATTGCGTATGTCAGAAACCTGGGAAGGACTATCTCAGGCCGAAAAAAGCTTTTTAATCAAAAGAACAGGAGAAACGCCTTTAAGCAAATTTGGTGTTGATACTGAAAAAAGTATTGCTGATATATTTTATGAACATCCTTTTGAGGCTTGGAAAGTAACGGCTAAGAAAGGCCTTGTTGGAAAAGCCGGTGTAGCAAGAATACCCTTTAAGGTTGGCGATACTATAAAATTCGGCGAGCAAATTGGCAAGATTACAAGCATTGAGGGAACCAAGGCAATAATAGGTGTGGCAGGAAAGCAAATTGCGACTACATTGGCTAAATTGAAGCCAGTAATACCAGCCCCTACTCCTACCCCTGAACCTGCTCCCGTTGTGCTTTCTAAGCCCATAGAGGCGGTAAAGAAGCCTATTGAAATAGTCAGACCTAAAAAGCCTTTATTTGCAAAAGGTCAACCTGAAGAGCAAAGATTGCTTGAATTCCAAGAGATGATTAAAGGAGAGGGTTTTACTGCGGTTCCCTCAACTCCCGAATTGCGTAAATTCATTAAAGGACTGCCTGAAAATGTGCAAAAAAGAGAAGCTATTGCTCAATATGAAAAATTACAGAAACAATTAGGTAGGCCATTAGCGAGGACTAAAGTCAAACCGCTTGTGAGGAAGATTACCAGTCAGGTTATTAAGGTAACTGATTTATTCAAAGAAGAAATCACCTGGAGAGAAGCCTTAAAGATAGAATCTCAGATAGCTAAAAAGACATATAAGCTGGCTAAGGGAGAGACTCTTGAGAAGGTAAAGGCTCACATCGCTGAAGTCAAAACCAGAGCAAAAGAAAGAGAAGTCTTGCGAGAAGAGACTAAAAAACTTTTAAAGACTATTCACGATGTTGATATTTCTAAGATGTCTCCAGCCCATGCCAATTCTATCAAGGAGATTCAAGAATCTGTTGATTTTACCAAGCCCACAAAAAAGACCTTTACCAGATTGCAAAACACAAGACAATATCTGGAAGCCAACCCAGAAGCCGAAGTCCCTGATTATATATATGAAGATCTCAAACGCTTGGAGAAATTAAATCGAGACAGCATGACTTTAGATCAGTTAAGATCTATGGCAAGTGCGGTGGCCCATCATGCCCATCTTGAGAAAGTTAAAAAGACGATAAGAGTGGGAAGAGAAATAAAGAAATCTCATGAAGTTTTAGAAAGCTCTATCAGTGAGATGAAGCCACCGGCTAAGATAAAATCAGACATAGTTTCATCCCAGAAGGGCAAGGCGGGAAGAGTTAAGCATGCGGGAAAATTAATAAAGGATACTTTTGGAATCCGGCATGATCATTATGATCTTGTTGTTGAAAGTCTTGCCGGAGCAAACAGCACGATGGATAAGGTGCTCTACCAGGGAGTTAAAGAAGGAATAAAAAGTCAACTTGCATATAGACAGAAGACCTTTAAACAATTTCAAAAAGATATTAACTTAGAGAATTTTCATAAGAAATACGGAATTAAAAATATTGCAGTTTGGCAGAATGAAAGAGTCAAGGTAGGGAAGTTTGATCTAAGTAGAGGCGAAAGGATGGCCTTATACAGGCACTCACTCAATGAGAATAATTTAAGGCATATTGTTGAGGGCGGGTTTGGCTTTAAGTTTGGCAAGGATCCAACCAAAGTTTATGGGATAACAGAGGAGGAATTGAATACTGTTTTAAAAAGTCTAACCGATGCCGAAAAAGAGTTTGCCGGCGAGCCTGTAACAAATCTTTTCGACAACCAACATGAGGCTTTAAGCAAAGTTTTTTATGAGAAGAACGGTTATCCTTTACCCAAAGAAATTGACTACTACCCCATCGATGTAATGAAGACTACCTTACCCTCGCAACTGGAAAAGGAAAGCACGCTTGAGGAATTGAAGCATAGATTTATAAGAGTGGGGCTCAAAAAAGGGATGCTTAAAGATAGGAAGAAATCAAAGCTTCCTATATTCCTTAATAATATAGCATATGACATAAACAAAAGCGTGATGAATTCAGCGGCTTACATTGGCTTGGAGATTCCCCTGACTAATGCCTCAAGGCTTCTTTATAACAGGAATTTCAAGGCTGCGATATTCAGTCGCTATGGGTTCCAGACATGGAAGGAACTTGAGAAAGGATTAAGGGACATCGCTGGCGATTGGCAAAGTTATACAACTGTTCAGGAACTCTTGATGCTCGCTAAAAATAACCTTACTACTGCCATATTGGGAATAAATCCATTCGTAATGCTCAAACAGTTTCTCTCTTATTCTTTATATAATGCATATATTAAACCTCAGTATTTGATTCAAGGGTTCATAGATCATGTCGTGCATCCTTTAGATTTATTAGAAAGACATAAGATGTATTCACCTGAGTTAGTGGAGAGATTAGAAGGCGGATATAGTCGAGATGTGGCTGATGTCTTTAAAACCGGAGCTGAAAAGAAGCTTTATGCTGGGAAAAAGAGCGTCAAAGAAGGGCTGATGGGTGGGATAAAACTTTTCGATATAAACGCAGTTAGCCCTGGTATGCAGAGCGCAGTTCTTCAGGTCTTGGATGAAATAGAAACAGGTAAATTCTCTTCAGAAGTTGCAAAAGCGTTAGATATGAAAACAATAGATCCTACCAAAATATCTCCAGAAGATAAAATGAGACTTGCATATAAGTTTGCGGATTGGTGCACACAGAGAACCCAGCCGATGTTTTCTCCAGAGCATAGATCTTCTCTCTCCAGAGGAGCTGCGGTAGAGAAGCTGGTCACCCAATTCTCATCTTTTACAAATCAGGCCCTTAACCTGATCCGGAGAACCTGGCGAGAAGCTTTGAGAACTGGAGATCCTAAGATATACGCAAAGTTAGGGAAGGTTTTGTTTTTGCTGTTGGTAGTTAATACCGGAGGAGTGTTTGTAATAGATTCAATAAGAGATAGAATATATAAAAGAAAGCAAAGAAAGGGATTTGGAGAAGCAATCCTGGATTCCGTTGCCGGCTATTTCTATTTTATTCGGGATCTTGAGCGATCGGTAGTGAGCAAGGTTAAAAAGGGAACTTGGCGCGGATATGACATAAGCCTCCCGATAACTAATCTGGGTGATAATATAGCAGATGCTACCGCTAATGGTATTGCAATGTTGCTTGAAAAAAATCCCTCAAAGAAAAGAAAGCTAATAGGAAAGTTTATCGATGACTTTCTCTCGGTCTTTTCAATGGTTACAGGAATACCTTACGAGACTCCTAAAAAGATAATCATGAGAGGCGGAAAAGGAGGAATATCTAAGTATAAAATTTCGGATAAATATAAGTTAAAAGGAAGAGAATACGGAATTAGCGAATATAAGATTAGCGGAAAGTAATTATATAATCTAATTTTGGGATATAATGTTGCGAAGATGAAGTCGGCTCAAAAAGAGGACTTTTAATCTTAAGTTGAGGGGGATTAAATGATATGAAGATTAGACGGATCAAAAGGATTAAGAGAGTTAATAAAACAAGTTTTGTCAATAAGTCTTTATCTAATAATTTTGACCAAAAATTCTTCATTGCTAACCTTTTCGCATAAGTAAGAAAGTAAGAATTAAAATTGCTATAATTAAAATTTCAGTAGAGGTTAATCTTTTCATTTATGGCCCATAGTTAAGGAGGCTCAAATGTCTAAAACTGTGTTCGAAGTCAAAATCCCAAAAGGTCAATGCGTCGGTTATATATATTCAGAAGATCCTCTTTCTTTTATTCCAGCGCCTGCCGAATTTGAGAAAATAAGGATTCCAAGGTCTTCTCATCAAGGTCGAATGAAATTCCTTTTATCTTTCCTAAAGATGTTTTCCCTTCGATTAGCATATTGTATTTTAACCTGTTTGGTTTATCTTTATTTATGGTTATTTGGAAGCGAAAGGGAAGAAAAATTTCAAAGTTTTTTGCCATTTAAAAATCAAGAATTAAGTAATTAAACCCGGTTACGGCCCATAGTTATGCCCGAACGGCGTATCCCGATAAACATCATTTAAATCATAGCCTTGATAAGGAGTGTAGTTATATCCGGATGGTGTCTGACGAGTGACATCATCAAAACTATTGGTTGCATAGGGGCTATAAGTATAACCGTATTGTGTATCTCTTGGCTGAGGTATTAGAGCTTCATCTAAATCATAATCATATTGATAATTGTGTTGAGGCGTTTGTTCGGAGTAAGAATAGGGATTTTGTACGGGATAATAAGCAGGAAGAGGTTGATTAGAACGTCTTGCTGCTAAACCTTGAAGAGCGCCACTTAAAATGGCACCAGCATAATTTACTGTAGTCCAGCAGCCAGAGATAAAGGGCATCAAGGCAATCAGAACTATTATCACAAGTTTTTTCATAATCCACCTCATCAATAATTAAGCCCGGTGACGGCCAGTCAACCGGGCTTTTAAGTGCGCACTTATTTAATTATTGCTTTCTGGCCGTCAAAGATATCCTACCACCTAAAAACCTTCCTGTCAAGAAAAAATAAAAAAAGACTTGACAACCTGTCGCCAATATGGTATGCTTACCCTTGAGGTGGGGGATGACTGATAAAACATTTAGAAAGCCAATTCCGGAATTAAAAAGATTTGTTGATAAAAAGGGTAGGGAATATATCAATCTTCTGGCGCATAAGTTAATGGTCTCCGAAAGAACAATGCTAAGATGGTATAAAGAAGATACCAGACCTGCTCCAGCAGAAAAAGATAAGCTTTTACAAATTATTAAAGGTTACGAGGCGGTAGGAAGGAAAGCAAGATGATACACGATGCAGAGGTAAGAGTGCCATTAAGTAAAGAGCTTAAAGATTCATTTGCGCGAGCTTGTGATCTGGCTAACGGCAAGAGAATGGCCACAGTAGCACGGGATTTGATAGATTGCTACAACAAGGCTATGCGCAAGGGCCAAACCTGGCCAGCTAACTTCGAGCCGCCTAACCATAAGGATGTAGTCCAAGCAGCGATCCGGTTGCTTTCCGGAGAGTTTAAGGAGAGCCTAAACTAATGCCTGAAAATAGCCTGGAGAAGGCCTTATTTGAGGAGTTAAGGGAACACTTGAGGTTCTATAAGTGGACTAAAGGACATACCGTAAGGGAACTGGCAGCTTATTGCCGGGTTACAGAGCAGACTATATTCAACTGGCTCAAGGATAAGACCAGGCCAAAACAAGCAAAGTTAAGACTCATTGAGGAATGGCTTACACAAAGAAAAGACTTGACAAGGCAATCTGGTTCTGATATACTACCTCAAGAACCATAGAAAGGGCTTGAAATGATGCCTCTTTTATTTTTATCGTGTATTTTAGACTTCGTCGCACAATATATCTATGGTCGTCGGAAAACTGATGTAAATAACCGACGGCTTTTTTGTTTTAGTCCCGTAACTTCTTAGGAAGTTTACGGGATTTTTTTTGTCTTTTAATTGGAGAATTACAGGAGAATCACTTATGACCTTGTTAAAAACCAGGCCGATTACCGGAAGGACAAGGTTATTTTATTGCCTAAAACAATGGCCCCTGGATGAAGCGTTCCGTTTCGGCGGACGGCCTGGGGGTAGCGCTGGCACGCCAGCGATGCCACTTCATCAGGGGCCTCCTTGTTTTGGGGGGAGGTGAAGAAATGAAAGAATGCCCAAACTGCGGAGAAAAAGAATTTTGGCACTGGACTCCAGGGCACGTTGCGTGGTGTGAAACATGTGGATTTACAAAGGACTGGAACGGAGAACACGCAATCGTAGATCACCAGGATGATTGCAAAGATATAACTAAAGGAGATGATTTAAGATGAGTAAGACGACAAATGAATTTAGGTTAAACCCAGAGGATAAGAAAACAAAAAAATCATACAAGATAAAAGAAATGATCCCGGTAGAAACCAGGATATCTCTTTATCAGACCGCGATGAATAATAGCGGCAGAAATTTCGAGGGTAAGAGAGTCAAAGTAAAAAAGATGGCAGACTTCGGCTCTGCGCTTTACAAACTTGCCATAAAGGAAATAGAAGGGATCGGGCAACTCAGCCTCAAGCAAATAGAGCAGACCTTCAAGAAGGCCCCTGTAAAGAAGAGAACTAAGAAAGCTTCGGTTAAAAAGCTGATGAATAAAATTAAGAATGGGAAGAAGGCCAAGAAGAAGAGCAAGAAGAGAAAGGCTAAAAGATGATAGTTACTCGGCTATATAAAGGAGAGATCGAGCTGTGTTTTGAAGAGGGAAGGCATAGGTTCACGGTTAACGGCAAGTCGGTTTTATCCGTAACGGCCGCGACTTCTGTGGTAGATAAATCTCGGCCACTGATATATTGGGCTACCGGCCTGGCCAGAGATTTCCTCATGGAGAATTTAAAGAAGTTAATAGCCGACACACAAGGCGATAAGATTGCCGCGCTTATCAATGAGGCGGTCAAGCAACATCAGATAAAGAAAGAGAAGGCCGCCGATGTCGGAACACAAGTCCATGATTGGGTAGAGCAGTTTATAAAGGCAAAGACAGAGAAAGACTGGCCGGTGATCCCGAAAGATCCACAGGTCTACAATGGGATAAACGCATTTCTGAAATGGGTTGATGAGTATAAGGTGAAGTTTCTCTCGAGTGAGAAGCAGATCTACTCCAGGAAATATAAGTACGCGGGGATCATGGATGCAGAAGCAATTATCGACAGACGGAAATGCGTGATTGACTTTAAGACAAGCAAGGCAATTTATCCGGAATTTCGGATGCAAGTTGCTGCCTATCAAGGGGCTGCCGAAGAGGAAAGCGGCAAGCTATACTCGGGAAATAAGTGGTTGGTGCGATTTGGAAAAGATGATGGAGAGTTTGAGGCTCACGAATACGCGGAGCATGACAAGGACTACAAGGCCTTCCTGTCGGCTCTTACATTAAGGAGAAGGCTGAAAGAATTAGATACTTGGAAGAAAAAATAAAGGGAGGAAGGCAATGGAATACAAAGGATACAAAATTAGCTTAAATGAAAAAACCGGGGAGTTTACTCTCTTAGTCAATGGCGAAGATTATTTTAGCAATAAAGATCTCTTAACGGTAAAAGCTGCCGCCGACAAATTAGTCAAGAAAGTATTTGAGAGGATCCCGGCATACATCTTGGGATGCGTCAGTTATTATTATGGTGAGGGAAGAAGCGCAGCGTATACAGAAGTTGAAATAACTTCTATAAGTCCGGATGGCGATATATGGATTATAGATAAAAATAAAAATCGCGAGAAGCATGGTTCATATCGAGAAAGTCTGTATAAAAGGAATGCAAAGAATTTGATCATCCTAAAAGAAATTCAAAAATACGGAGACGAGACCGCATCGATTGAGAAAAAAGTAGATGCGCTGAAGAAGAAACTTGAACCAGTAAAAATAAAGAAAGGAGAAAGCGATGCCTGAGATCGGGAAGATTTTAGAAGGCAAGTTTGCGCGAGTGGGCTTTTCCTTAAAGCCCGGGGCTATAGTTACTTTCCTCGAGGAAGGGAAACTCGAGGAGAATACTTTTGACGACGACGAGACAGCTGATGAGAGGTTGACTGTCAGGGTTGAGGTTAACGGCGAGAAGAAGCTCATTACGCCTAACCTGACTTCAATGCGCGAACTTGGCAAGGCCTGGGGAACGCATACCAAGAATTGGATCGGCAAGAAAGCAAAGGTGACTATCGAAGATAAGCAGGTATTCGGCGACTGGAAAAAGGTAGCGTTCTTTCATCCGGTTAGCACAGTTAGCAGTAGCGAAGTAACAAAGCCAGGGAAGGTTTCTCCTGATACGGAGGAGCTAATTCTGGAACTCGAGATGTGCGCCACGCAAGAAGAATTTGTCAAGAAGATGGCTACATTATCGGCTCGGATCAACAAGCTTACGGTAAAAGATAAGCTAATCTTTACCCGGGAGAAGCAGAATGTGGAGCTGAGATTTAGTTCAGGGCCAGGGGAGCAAAAGGAAATACCATTTTAAGTAATATTTGAGGGGGGGGAATGGTTAAAGGCGGCGTTCAATTCTACGATCATCACACAAAATCCTACCAACATCCACAATCCCACAAGATAAAAAAGATACTGGAGGAGGGTTGCCTTAAGAAGATCAATGAGGATCTTTGGCAGTGCGGGCCTATTCTTGGCTACAACACCAGGACTTATGATCTAACGCGCAATGCCTCCGGCAACTTTGATTGCAACTGTCAAGGGCATCGAACCCACAAGACTTGCTCTCACACAGCAGCCCTTTTAACCAAGCTATTTGAAGAGAGCGATCAAAAGCAGGGGAGCTTATTCTAATGAAGAAAACCTTATTTATGGAAACCACCAAGATAGAACCAGGGCAAACTGTCGGAGAAATTCAAAGAGTCTTAGGTAAATATGGCGCTGGGGCTATCTTAACAGAATACGATAAAGGTGAAGTTGTGGCGGTTTGCTTTAAGGTCAATGTTAATGGTAAAGATATTCCTTTCAAATTGCCCTGCCGACCTGAGGCTATTTATCAAGTATTGATTAAGCGGCGAAAAAATATGATGACAGACCGAGGGATAGAAACAGCAAAATTACAAGCCAAACGAGTAGCTTGGCGACAGATTCTTCGCTGGATAGAAGCGCAGATGGCCTTAGTGGAAACTGATATGGTCAAACTTCAAGAGGTCTTTATGCCTTATATTCAACTGAAATTAGGAAATACCCTATATGAGCAGTTAGAAGGAACTAAATTTAAGATGTTAGAGGATAAAAGATAAAATGTCTTACATAAATGTTAATACAGCGCTTACGAGGAATAGGAAGTTTAGGAAGTTTAAGCGCTTCCTGAAGATAGAGGACATAGAAGCAACTGGGTATCTGGTGTCTCTCTGGGTAAATGTGCTGGAGCTGGCAGAGGATGGCGAAATTACTAAATGGACGAAAGAAGATATCGCGGAGTATGCCGGCTTCGTTGGCGAACCGGAAAAATTCTACGAGGCTCTCCGGCTCAATGGCGATGGATTTATCGATGTCAGGAAGAATAGAGTATTTATCCACGACTGGTGGGATTATGCAGGTAAATATTTAACCACTAAATATAGAACTCACAATTTGGAGAAACTCGATTATATTAAGTCTCTTTATCGGTCAGACCGAGGTCAGACCAAAGTCCGACTACGGTCAGACAAGATAAGAGAAGATAAGATAGATAAGAATACATTAGAGATTGTGAGGGGTTGCTACTTAACCAAAAAAGGATGGAAGGAGACAAGCCTACACCCCGATGACTACGGCAGGATCCATCGGGCCATTAAAATACTATATGTTAAGTCTAATAAGAATATCGACTCTATCTGCCAGGCTATCGAGTGGGTATCTATACAAGGCTATTGCGACTGGACGATGGAGACGGTGATAAAGAAGTGGCCGGACTTTATTAAGCGCCAGGAGGCTGCGCTGGTAAAGCTACGGCAGACACAAAACACAACAGAAAAGTTTGAGCAAATGAGAAAGGAGGCTCTGAAAGAAGGTCTGATACCAAAAGGGAAACTGGATGATCTAATAAAAGGGGTGCTTAAGAAAAAGGAGGAATGATGATTAATCTTGATGATGGACAAAAAGATCAAGTCAGAGCATTGGCCAGAGAAGGCAAGAAAGTAAAAGAGATCAAGGAATTCTTTAAAACGACATACAGCATAGATCTTAATTCTGGGTACATTTATTATACTATTAAAGGGAGGGCAGCAATGAAAAAAAGTAAGCCACAAAAGCTATCGGCTGGTATAAGAACAGCAGAGGAAGATCCCAGTCAGATCGTTAAAGAGATTAAGGAACTAATCGATGGACTCCACGCGGCATACATCGATATCCTTCGGACAATTCGAGCTGATCTTATCAGAGCCAGGGCAAGACTACAAGAGAAAAAAGAAGAATAGTAATATATTAAAAGGAATGTTTAAAAAGACAGAAAGGGGGTGACAAAAGATGGCAAAGCAAAAAGAGTTTAAGGGAATGCCGGAGCGCAGCGACCTTGGGAGAAAAGCGGTTGAGTATATGAATCAATTAGATCGCATTGAAGGATTAAAGAACGCTTCCGAAAATACCCGGAAGGAGCTTGTTGTTCTGTTTAAAAAAGAGAAGAAGCAAAAGATTACCGTTGAGGGCAGAACCGTATCGTATGCACATGTTGAGAATGATAAAATATCGATACGGCAAAATCTCAATAAAAGCAAGGAAAAGGATGCGTCGGCTTGAATTTAAAATTATAGGCCAACCAGTACCTAAAGGCCGACCGCGCTTTTTTAGAGCCGGCGGCCTTGTAGGAGCCTATACTCCAAAAAAGACGCGCAGCTGGGAAAGTATTGTGCGCGGTCAAGCAGTTTCGTATAGGCCAAAATATCTATGGGAAGGGCCGATTATTATGACGCTGACATTTATGATGCCTCGGCCGAAGAGCCTGCCAAAGAAAATCATACATCACACGAAGAAACCGGATTTGGACAATCTGGCCAAAAGTATAAAAGATGCCCTGCAAGGCATAATTTATCGTACAGATAGCCAGGTCGTTATTTTGAACCTTGAGAAAAAATATGCGCTGAGCGAATCCGGTGTTATGGTTAGGATTGAGAAGAGAAAAAATGGGAAGACCAAAAGGTAGCAAAAATAAAATTCAAAAAGGATTCTATGTAAAGTGCCAACAGTGCAACGGTTCTTTTTATACTTGCAAGTCTATTCTTCAAACCGGCAGAGATAAATTCTGTTCTAAGAGATGTTATTCAATTTCTCAGAAAGGATGGGAGCCATGGAATAAGGGATTAAAAAAGAGCGGTATGAGTGGAAAGCATCACACAAAAGAGAGCAAAGAAAAAACAAGGGCAACGCTTGTTCAGAAAAAAGGTGGTATCACGCCATTGCATCTTTTAATAAGGACAAGTTTGGAAAATGATTTGTGGATTAAACAGGTCTTTGAACGAGATAACTATACTTGTCAAGAATGTAACCAAAGAGGAGGGAACTTAGAAGCACACCACAAAAAGGATTTTGCGATTATCTTAAAAGAGTTTCTCGACGAGTATGACCAATTCAGCCCCATAGAAGATAAGGAAACTTTACTGAGGCTCGCTTTTAAGTATAAACCTTTTTGGGATATTGATAATGGCGAAACCTTGTGTGGAGGATGCCACGACCTAATCAAAATAAAGAGGAGAAAAATAAGATGAGAGGCAAATGCAAATGGTTTTCAAAGGAAAAAGGTTACGGTTTCATCACAGTAGAAGGCAGCGACGATGTTTTCGTTCACTACAGCGCGATCAAGGGAAGCGGATTTAAGGAACTTAAAGAGGGCGAGGAAGTTACGTTTGATAAGGTGGAAGGCGAGAGAGGATCGCAGGCGGAGAATGTAGCTAAGGTGTAAGGGGGGGGGCGGATGATAAAGAAAATACCAAAAGAAATCACAGTATGTTATTTAGAAGTTGTGCTTATGCCACAAGGAGAAATCATCTGCTTTGGTAAAACAGTCGGGTGGTTTAAGGAATTAAAAAAATATCTCATTAAGAAGGAGGAGAGATGCAAACCTTACTGATTCTATTCTTGATACTTTTAATTCTTATAATCTGTGTCGCTGTTGCGCAGGGAAGCGGCAAGGTCTACTGGGAGGGCATAGTCGTCCACCATTCGGGATCAACTTATGATACCTACAAGACGATAGATGCCTATCACCGATCAAAGAATTGGCGGATGTGCGGTTATCATTATGTCATTGAGAAAGACGGCACGGTTATCGAGGGCAGGCCTTTGGATATGGCAGGTGCGCATGCTAAGACCGGCAGGCCTTACGACAGGAACAGATCCCATATCGGCATTTGTCTATGTGGAGAAGATGTTTTTACGCAAGAGCAAATAGAAAAGTTGAGTAGTCTATGTTGGAAATTATCTCAGCGATTTTCTATTAAGATCATCGAGAGGCATCATGAGGAATGCCCAGGGCCAGGGGTAGATGTAAAAAGATTGGAGCTAAAATGCTTATAGTCATCCCAGGTAAAATCTGCCAGCAACAGCGTTGGCGGCAGGGCAAGTATGTCAACCCTTATAATCCCTCATCAAAAGAGAAACGATTGGTGAGGATCAAGGTTTGCTCAACCCTGCGCGGATCCATAAAGCTCAAGGGCAAGATCAGGTTTTATCTTAAGCTTTTCTACAAGGGCCGAAAGCGCTACGACGGGGATAATGTTCTCAAGTTCTATGCTGATGCCCTCGAGGGAATCTGCTACGAAGATGACCGGCAGATCTACGACTACCATGTGATAACCCAGACAGGGCAGCCGGAAGAAAGAGTGGAGGTGGAGGTCTATGGCGACAAAAGATAAGTTACAATTATTCCCGACGGAGAACGATCCATATTTAATGAATTCCAATAAGCTTATCTACCATCTTGACCGCATCGAGAAGTGGCGTGCCGGCGAGAGAGTGCCGCCGATCCTGATTGATATCGGGGCGACTAAGGCCTGCAATATCAAGTGCCGGTTCTGCTATGGCGTGTTCCAGGATCTTAATCAGAAAACCGTTATCCCTCCGAAAGTTCTGCTCAATCTTTTCTACGATGCTCCCCGGCTTGGCATTAAGGCCCTGGTTTTGACAGGGGATGGGGAGCCTACCCTTAACCCGGGGATGTGGGATGCCCTGGTGATCGGCAAGCGAGGCGGTTTAGATATCGGGGTGGCTACAAATCTTGTTGCGGTGGATGAGATTGAGATGGACATAATGTTGGATACCTGCGAGTGGGTGAGGACTACTATTTGTGCTGCAAGCAGAAAAAGTTACAAGTTTATGCATGGCCGGGACTACTTTATCAGAGTGATCCGCAATTTAGAATGTATGGTGGAATCTAAGCGCATGAAAAGAAGTGAGACTACCATTGGACTCCAGATGGTTTTAATTCCCGACTGCCTTGATCAGGTAATTCCCTTGGCTAAGCTGGCCGTAGATCTGGGAGTGGATTATTTCGTGATCAAACAATTCTCGGATCCGGGAGTTAACTGGTGGAACCCAGGGGATAAGACTATTCCCTGCCGGGGGTTTAACCCTATTGAGTTTGTTAAAAAGGCAATCCCTATTCTTACAAAGGCCGAGGGGATGAGCACCGACGATACAAAGATAATTGTTAAGTGGGATCTAATTACTCGCAAGAATAAGCGAGCATTTCCTAAGTGTATTGACTGCCCCTTTATCTTTCAGATAAGCGGAGACGGAACCTGCGCACCCTGCGGATATCTCTTCGGGGATAGGCGATATCTTTACGGAGATCTAAATAAACAATCTCTCGACGAGATAATGAACTCGGATCACTACTGGTGGCTGATAGATTTTATGGCTAAGAAGTTTGATGTGTTTAAGGAATGCCAGGGATCCTGCCGACACAGCCAGACGAATGTATTTATGAACGACTACATTAAGAGGCCGGAATACTATCAGGAGTTGGCGAAGGATTTACCGCCGATAAAACATAGGAATTTTATATGAAACTATCCCAAGCTGCATATAGACTCGAGGGGCAACCGATGTTTCAAATTCTTATTAAGACAAGAGAACTGGAGCGACAGGGTAGGGATATTCTCCACTTTGAGCTCGGGGATCCTGACTTTGATACGCCCTGGAATATTTGTGAGGCCGCAATTAAAGCTTTACGAGATGATGATACTCACTATGCACCATCCACCGGTCTGCATGATTTAAAAGTAGTGGCCGCCGAAGTTACTGAGAAGTCAAGAGGCTTTAAGCCGTCTATGGATCAACTATTAGTTTGCCCCGGGGCGAATGTCGCTGTCTATTACGCCCTGGCTTGTGCGCTTGATCCGGGGGATGAGGTAATCGTGCCGGATCCGGGGTTTGTCAGCTACTTCTCAATACTAAAGTTTTTGGGATTGAAAATAAAGAGAGTGCCCCTGCTCGAGAAAAATGAGTTTAGGTTAGATCCTTGGGATGTGAAAGCCTCAATCATGCCGGCAACACGGATGATCATTATTAACTCACCCTCCAATCCTACCGGCGCAGTGATGACACCGGCAGAAATCCAGGATGTTTATGGATTAGCAAAAAGAGAAGGATTATATCTTCTAACCGACGAGATGTATTCCCGGATGATCTATGACGGCACAGTTTTTGCTTCGCCGAGTATGTATGATCAATGCAAGGAGCGAGTGATCCTGGTTAACGGTTTCAGTAAGTCCTACGCCATGACGGGCTTCCGTTTAGGAATCGTTACAGGGCCTGCTCCGCTTATTGAGAAGATGGGGTTGATGCTTGAGACAACGGTATCCTGCGTTTCCCCATTCATCCAGAGGGCGGGAATAGAAGCACTACGAGGAGATCAGAAGCCTACCTTTACGATGGTAAAAGAATACGAAGAGCGCCGAGACTTGATAGTTGAGGGGCTGAATACTTTGAAAGGTATTAAGTGTCTTATGCCTCGCGGTGCTTTCTATGTATTCCCTAACATTACCGGAACCGGGATGACAAGTCAAAAGTTTTGCGACTTAATGCTGGAGAAGGCCGGCGTATCAATCGTCCCGGGGCCGGTGTTTGGCAAGTACGGCGAGGGCTATGTGAGATTTTGCTACTGTAATTCTATCGCCAGAATTTGCGAGGCGATTATGAGGATGAGGCAAGTATTATGAAAGTGAGTGATTGGATCGCAGAGTTTTTATCTCGCTATACCTCCCATGTATTCTCAGGCCAGGGCGGATGCGTAGTGCATCTGATAGACAGTATCGAAAGGCATCCTAACATAACTCTCGTGCCGTGTGAGAACGAGCAGGGTGCCTCCATCGCTGCTGAAGCTTATGCGCGGGTGAGTGGCAAACTGGGTGTTGCCATTGCCACATCCGGCCCTGGCGCTTGTAACTTAATTCAAGGGATCGCCTGCGCATACTTCGACAGCATCCCGGTTTTATATATTACCGGCCAGTATGTGTCTAAAGGATTAAAAGGCGACAGCGAAGTGAGACAGATGGGGTTTCAGGAGATAGAGGTTATAGAAATGGTTGAGCCGATAGCAAAGGAAGCATTTTTAATTACGAAAGAGATATGGGTTAAGGAACTTTTACAAAGAGCAATCCATTGTATTTTTAAGGATAGACCAGGGCCAGTGCTTGTAGATTTGCCCGACGATATCCAGCGAGCTGATATAAATGCATAATAAAGAGCAGATATTAAAACTGATTGAAAAAGCCGAGAGGCCTCTTATTATCGTCGGAAACGGCGTGAGGATGGCTAAGGCTCAAGGTGAGCTGGCGAAGTTTCGCTTATGTTCCGGGATCCCTTTTGTTACCACCTGGGCTACAAAGGATATGTTTATGGAGGGAACGCCACGCCTCGTCGGAACTTTTGGAGTGTCCGCCACAAAATATGGCAACCTCGCGGTGCAGAACGCCGACCTTATTATAAGTCTTGGCTGCCGGCTCGATACTCACATGGCCGGGCCTGATCCTGCAAAGTTTGCGCCGAATGCAAAGAAGATAATCGTGGACATAGATAGAGCGGAACTTGAGAAACACTGTAAGGAATTACAGGGGGCAAGAGTCCACGCCAATGTAAGAATCTTTTTGATGAAGCTTAATTTATGGTGCTGGCCCCGACCATCGGTAAATTATTTCAACTGGATTCTTCAATTAGAAATGTGGAAGAAGCAGTATCCTATCTGCCGGCCAGAGTATTACGATGAGAAGGATTATGTAAATCCTTATGTGTTTATGAGCGAACTCTCAAAAGCAACTGCCGACGGAGATATTATTATTACCGATGCCGGCGCCACCCTGACCTGGACAATGCAAGGGTATGACATAAGACATAGGCAGAGATTATTCAGCGCCTTTAACCACTCGCCGATGGGATATGCCCTGCCTGCTGCGATAGGCGCGCAGTATGCCAAGCCGGATGCCCGGGTGATCTGCATTATCGGCGACGGTGGGATGATGATGAACATGCAGGAGCTCGAGACGCTTTCCTACAATAAGCTGCCGATCAGGATATTTCTGATGAATAACAATGGCTATGGGATTATCCGGCAGACACAGGACAGATGGCTCCAGGGCCGGCACGCCGGCACAGGCCCGGGCAACGGGTTAGGGATGCCAAGCTTTATGAAGGTGGCCGGGGCTTTCGGATTATATTACATGAGGATTTATGATCACAGCGAGATAGATGAACACATTAAAGATATTCTAAACGTAAGCTTTGCTGCCAAGATCGGGAAACCTGCTCTGTGTGAAGTTATGATAGATCCAAAACAAAAGATAATTCCGAAGCTTGATCCTGGCAAGTCGTTGGAGGAAATAGAGTGAAGAAAATTAAAATAGAAATATTTACCTCATTTTATCATACAGCGGAAATGGAGCACCTCAAGCTGCTAACAACAACATGGCTTAGTTCTATGTTTTTGAAATCTAATGTTCCAAAGATGGCGAAATTCGGCAGAGTCATTCACAATATTTATTGCTCGCCTTTAGATACGCAATACTTAAAAGATAATTATTTGCCTATCGCAAAGAAAAAGGGCCTGAAGGTAGCGATTAACGATTCATTGATAACAGAGGCTTCCAGGCAGGGCCAAAGAAACCAGCTATATCTGGCCATGCAAGACCAGATGAGAAGATCGATTAAGAATAAATCAATTATAATCATGGCTGCTGCCGACTCTGTCTTTGGCAATGGGCTTGCTAAATTAGCTAAAAAATTAAAGCATGGAGAGTTCTTGGTCTGCCCGCCGATTAGAATTTCTTATGAATCGGGTTTTGAAAAAGTAAAAGATTTTCTAAAAAAGCCCAGAGACAATAGAGAATTCGCGAAGCTATTTGTCGAAGAGATCCCCCATAAGATGTTTGTATTAGCAAAAGAAGGTAGACATGACTACTTAACATTAAGCAAGGTGGACGGCGGGTGGCTGATGTATCATAAGGAACCGGCCCCTCTTATGTATTATGCTACGGAGGAGATGTTTGAAGCCTATAAAGGCCCTTGGGCTGGAATGTTTGAAGTTGTTGACCACGAGTTGCCTGCTATGTTTTTCAAGAAAAATAAATTGAGATGGATGAGTAGTAATGATGAATTTATCTGGGGTGAGTTCACAAGTAATTTCGTTTATCAAGAGATGATAATGAATAACTTTTGGAGTGATGCGGCAAGCTTTTTTCATGACGTTCCTGTAAAGTTATCTACTGGAGATAAGAAGATATGAATTGCGAGCTATGCGTAGTTAAGGCGTTTCCATTTTTAATTACCTACTGTGATTCTCACCCTGCAGAATTACTTATTATCTCGACGGAGCATAAGCTGGAGTTCAGCCAGGGCGAGAAGAATCTTATACAAAGTATATTTCCTAATAGAAAAATAAGGTGGGAGATGCAGAGCATAAAGGATCATGCTCACGCGCACCTCATATGAAAAATAAAAAAGGCAAATCATTCAGGGGACTTAAGGGCCAGCCGGTAGAGGTATCGCTTGGGGATCTGGTTGACAGGCTATCGATTGTAAACTTAAAGATCTGGCACTTGGAGAACGAGATCCGACAAGGTGGTGAGGGTAAGTTTACCCTGGCCGAGATAGGTCGCCGGGCCCTGTTGGTGAGAGACTTAAACAAAGAGCGCGTGGCTTACAAGAACGCCATCAACAAGATAGGCGAGAGATATTTTAACGACATAAAGATAGATCACAGGTCGGCGTTTGAGGAGAACAATAATGCCTAAACCGAAAGTAGATATGCTGGAGCCGGAGGAGAAGCGCAGGTTCGACGGAAACTACGATAAAATAGACTGGGGGAAGAAGATGGCTAATCCAATTATAATTCCTAAAACTTATAATTACATGACCGCTTTCTTAACCTTTAGATGTTCCTTAAAATGCTGGTATTGTATCAATGATCGCCGGAGTCATCTCTTAACGGATAGAAAGGAGTTGTCCGGCAAGGTGTGGGTGGAGGCGCTGAACCGCATAGAGCCGAGGCCGGATCTTCCGATAACCTTGAGTGGCGGGGAGCCGACTCTGCATAACGATTTCTATTATATCGTAAACCACATCAAGCCGGACTTAAAAGTGGATCTCTTAACTAACCTGCGATTCAATGTAGAGGAGTTTGTAAAGAAAGTAAAGACCAACTGCTTCTCTCGCCCTGCTCCGTATGCTTCGATCCGGGTGAGCTATCACTGGCCCTGGATGGAGGTAGAGGGCCTCATCCAGAAGGTTAAGTATCTGATCAAGCATGAGTTTCATGTAGGAGTCTGGGGCATACTTCCGCCTGAGCCGGAGCGGGATGAGCAGTGGTCAAAAGCGATTGTTTATGCGAAGGATAGATGCTGGAAAGAGGGAATAGACTTCAGGACAAAAGAGTTCCTGGGCTGGTCTAAGGGAAAGCTCTACGGCACATATAAATATCCGCAAGGACTAACCGGCGTGCCGAAGAAGGCGAAGTGTAAGAGATCTGAGCTTATCATCGGGCCGGATGGTCAGATATTCAGGTGCCATCATGATTTATACGCCCAGGATCCGAACAACTATTTCTGCGGCAACATTACATACTTGGATCCTGAGATTAAAGATGAGTTCCTCCCTTGTGTAGATTATGGTCGGTGCAATCCCTGCGATCTAAAGACTAAGTTCGACAGGTTTCAGAACCCGGGGCATTGTGCGGTGGAGATCAGAGGTGAGAAGTGAACGATAAAAAGGTTAGGGAGATGTTGGAAAAAGTCGCAGTTTCACAAATAGAATTACAATGTTCAGATAGTGTTTGTGGAGGTTGTAATGCGAAATGCGATGCTAAATATATAGAATTAGACCAAGCCCTTTCCGTCATAGAAGGGCAGATTAAAGAAGCCGAATCCAAACAAAGACTAAAGGCTTTAGTTAATCATTGGGACAATAAGCCCAAGATTGATGAGGAGAAGTTAGAAGAATTGATTTCACTAAAATTAGCTCAAATGCTTGTAGAAGATAAACCTGACCAAAGAGGTTATACTAAAGCCAGGGTTTTAACTGAAGCCATAGCCCTCAAGAAAGATGTGTGGCTGAAATGAAAGACTTTTTTAGGTATACTCAACCTTTTCGTAGAATTATTTTATATGTTTGTCGATGGAAATTTCTACCTAACAAATGGACAGATAGAATAGCAGATTTTTTATATCCAAGAGATTGTGTTATAAGTTTCAAGGAGCCAAAATGCCCACAAATGTAGATAGGAGGAAGGAGTAGCCAATGAATGAGATTAAGAAACCAGAGAAGAAAAGTCAACCGAAGAAGCATATTCCGATGAAAATTTACGGCAAAGAGTTAATTTTAGATTTACATGAGTGCGATACTTCTACTTTTACAAGGCAGAGTCTTAAAGAATTTTTTACTAAGCTTTGCAGGATTATTGATATGACACCAGAGAAATTGGTCTGGTGGGATGACTTGCATGTTCGCATAAAGGATAGGAAAACCGAGCCTCATTTAAAAGGAACTTCCGCCGTTCAATTCATAACAACGAGTAACATCACAATCCACACCTTAGATATCTTGGCACAAGTCCATCTTAATATCTTTTCGTGCAAGGATTTTGATAGCTCAGTTGCAGCTAAGTTTTCTCGAGGGTGGTTTAATGGGAATGTGGTTGCTTGTGCAACGATAGAGAGGGTATAGTGAAGAAAAAAAGTTATATAGGGTGGATAGCTGATTTGTCGGTTGTTTATGACCGTGATACTGGACGGGTTATTAAAGACATTAGGCGAAAAGATGAAACACTTAGGTATTTTGAGTATGGCCCAGATGTAACTCCTGATCGGATTGTTCTGCACATTCCCTTGATCACGCCCAAAAAAAGGTTTTGGCTGGATGCAAGAAGGAAATCTTTTAAGGTTAAGGTAACTATTGAAAAACTCTAACACTTAAAAGGAGTAGCTAATTAAAAGCCTAATAAGAAGTAGATCAGGCAGGCACTTTCTCTTACCTGAAATTATGCCGGCTGCCCCAAACCCGAGAAGAAGAGATCCGCAGATCTTACCTGATAAACTTATCTGGGTTAGCATCCCTTTTTTTTTACGCAAATTATTTGATGCAAGTGAGATAACATATAAAGAGAAGCAAAAAACCTTAAAGAAATTGAGGCAATTTAAGGTTGTGCGAGACAAGTTAGATCACGCCCAATCTGTCGTCGAGATAATCCTCAACAAATATAACTCTCCCAGCACCCGCCGTTTGTAATTCTCCCAATAATAAGCCATACTATAGTAATGAAAGACATTGTATTTCAAGCAAAGGTTATCGATGCTCGTTGTAAGGCTACCGTTCTAAATGATCAGGAAATTATAGTAAAGTTTGAGACTATGGATCCAAGAGCAAAACTAATGCAAGGACTGGTGGCGGTATGGGTAGAAGTAAAAGTAAAGTTCTTGAGAAAAGAAAACGACTAAAGGATCGCACCGTTAGTAACGGAGACTTTCGGGATACCAATGGTAGGTTTACCGCTGGTAATCCCGGTAAGCCTGAAGGTGCAGTTAATAAATTCACCCGCATCAAAGAACAGCTCGCCGAAGTTTTCGATGAAATTAATGGTAAACAAATGACAAAAGATTTTGCTAAAACAGGCAATAGAAACTTTGCCAGGTTTCTTGATCATATCGTTGCCTTAGCCGGCAAACAAAATGGCGAGAGTAATCATCCCGCCATCATAAACATTGTCTATGGATACAGAACTAACTCTACAAATAGCCCCCTACGGGATAGATCCCGAAACAAAGCAGACACACCCGCCTAATCCTACTCAGCAGAAAGTCTTAAGCTGGGTTGATAGGATCAGGAGGATGCCTGCGAAAATGAGAACTCACATCTATGTTCTCTATTTGCAGGGCGGAGTAGGCTCAGGAAAGTCCCGTGCTTTTATGGCCCCGGTTATCGAGATGTTAAACGAGATCCAGGGCCTTCGTATTTTATGGGGCCGGTGGGATTTCAAAGATCTAAAGCTATCCATTATGGATAAGTTCTTTGAGATCTTGCCCCATGAGTTAATCAACAGCAAGAGCGAACAATATCATTTCTATAACATCGGCAAGGCAAGACTTTATTTCAACGGCCTAAAAGATTTAGGCGGATTAGGTTCGCAGGAGTTTGGAGTTATCGTAGTTACAGAAGCCTACCAATTAACCATCGCAGTTTATCACGCCTTAAAACGCAGATGCCGGCAGGAGAATGTGATTAACATTATCCTGATGGAGGGCGAGGCACCGAATGAGAGCCACTGGCTTAATCAGATTGTCAATCCCACCTCAAGAGATTATGATCCGGATGTAGAGATGTGGCGCGTATCGACCAGGGAGAACTGGGAGAACCTGCCGCTGTCCTATCGAGGATCGCTTGAGAATATGCCTAAGGCTGCCAAGAGAAAATATATTGAGGGTGAGACCGGATTCATTCCTGAGGGTACTCCGTTCTATGATGGCTTTGATGAGGCCTTGCATAAGAAACACTTGGTAGCCACTGTGCATAAGCCGCTGCTCAGAGGATGGGACTACGGCTGGCAACATCCGGCTCATGTAGTGGCTCAGTTAGATGCTAAGGGACGCTTGTGTATCTTAAAAGAAATCATGGGAAGCCAGACCAGCATTAAGATATTCGGAGAGGGAGTAAAGCAAACTCTTAATATTTATTATCCCAACTATGCCGGCAGGGATTACGGTGATCCGGCAGGCAAACAACATAGCGATAAGCGCGAAGATGAGAAAACATCTGAGGATATATTGCGCGACTTAGGGTTCCCGGTTATCTCCAAGACATCTACATACCGAGATCGCAAGGAGATAATCGAAAGATTACTAACGACTTTGATTGATGGCAAGCCCGCGCTGATGATAGATCAGAGCTGCCGAATACTTATTGATGGATTCTTAGGAGGCTATCATTATCCGATGCTCCGGGAGGGCCAGGAGTTTAGGCCGGTAAAGACAGAGATCCCATTTAAGGACGGATACTTTGAGCATCTAATGAATGCCCTGGAGTATATTGTTATCAATGTATTCAGCCCTGTAAAGCGATCAGACGCGGATGACAAGCAGGCGGGTTATACTTTCGGCAGACCGAAGGGATCAAGGTAATGCCAGAGGAAATGGAGAGACAACTTAAGAAGCATGCAAGGAAGAAAGGATTCGTTTCTAATGGTCTGAGTAAGCGAGGCAAAAAATATGTTTATGGGGCAATGCGCAAGACCGGATGGAAGCCCTCACATCAAAAGATCAAGAGAGCACTAAGGAGTACATAAAATGGCAGAAAAGAACTTGGGAATTCGTGAGACATTTAGTAAAGAGAATTTAATGATGGCGCTTAATGCAATCAAGCAATTATTCAAAGGTGGCTCTCCTGTTACGCCGCCAAAGAAGCTCAAACTAAAGAAAATCAAGGGGGCATTAAGGTAGGAAATGGGAAAGCCACAATGTATTAATACTTATCTTATCTTATCTTATCTTGTTTGTCCAAAGTCCGACCATGGACGGACTGCCGTAGTGTTGGTAAACAAAGGAGTTGTGCCAAAATGATAGAGGTTACAAAAAGCGAAGAAAAGACTGATGTTACACAATTAAATCTTGTTGTGCGCAGAATGTTGATAGCTGAGCGCGCCAGATCATCCCAGGAGGACAAGTGGGATAAGTCCTACAAATACTACCGGGCCTACCGTAAGTTTGATACAGACTACTGGTGGAGATCGCAGTTATTCTTGCCCTATTTATTTGCCATCATCGAATCTATCTGCCCCTGGTTGATTGAGCCCCTAATCGGTGGAGAGAACTTCTTCAGTATAGATGATGTGGGTGATCAGTCAAGAACGCAGAACGCCGAGAATATGAGCGAGCTGATGAAGCAGCAGATCTCTGATAAGATGAGATACTTTGAAGTAATCGTAATGTGGATTAAGAACCATCTGATCTATGGAAACGCCATTGTCAAAACTGGATGGTGGAAGCAGGAGAAGGAGTTCAGGTATCGCAAGTGGAATATAGATCCATACTTTGGCATTGTGCTTGGATCGGAGATGGTCAAAGAAAAGAAGTTTGCTTACAACGATCCGGTAATCGATACCGTGCCACTTGAGAACATCTTCCCCGATCCCTATGGTGAGGATATCGAGGACTGCCGCTATGTGATTGAGCGTAAGATCGTGGACTTCGACTATCTTAAGGCCCTTGAGAAAGCAGACGATGAGGACGAGTCTAAGCCATACAAAAATATTGATCAGCTTAAAGGCACGCAGTTTACCGGCACGCCCCCGCATTTTGATAAGCTCGCCTCGGTAGGTGAGACCACAGGCACATCAGGAGGGGACAGCACCAGGAACATTGTTGAGCTCCTTGAATACCAGGAAGATGATCGCTTTATTACTGTGGCCAACAGAAAAGTGGTAATCAAGCCGGCCCGGACTAATCCGTTCTTTCATCTTCAGAAAACATACCACATGCTTAAAGACTATCCACTTGATAAAGAGTTCTGGGCGATGGGTGAGTGCGATATCATGGCTGCACTTCAAGATAAGTCAAACGACCTTGAGAACTTAAAAATAGATAATCTCTTCCAGGCCTTAAACCGGATGTATGTTGTCCAGAGGAATAAAAATCTAAAGGCGGATCAATTCGTGTCCCGGCCATACGGCCTTATCTGGTCGGATGATGTTAATGCAGTCAAACCCCTGGAGCAGGTCTCTATTCCCCGGGAAGTATTTGGCGAGAAGGATCTAACCCGGCAGGATATGGAGAGAGTATCTGGTGCCTGGGAATACGCGCAAGGCGCAACGCCGGAGAGAAAAGAAACAGCGACGGGGATTGTTAAACTTCAACAGGCGGCACTGAGACGTTTCAGTCTAAAGATTATGCTTGCCCAGCGAGGGCCATTTAAGAAGATGCTCACTCAGATTATGCAGCTCAATCAGCAGAAGCTACCTCAAGGGTATATGATTATGAAAGACGGCAAGCCCCAGAAACTTAACCCCTGGGATATCCAGGGCAATCTTATCTTAAAGATTACTGCATCAAGCGATCTGGTGGGTGAGAAAGAAAAGATGGCAAAGCTCTTTGAGGTAGCAAAGGATGATCCTTATTTTGATCAGTATAAAATAAGAGAGAGGCTCCTGGATGTATTCGCTATCCCCGGAGCCCAGGAACTTTTGCTTAAGACCGAGCAGGTAATGGCTGGAGCTCAAGGCATGTCCCAGGCGGGAATGGGCGGCGGCGAGATAGTAGCAAGGATGCCGGAGATGATGGGGATAAGATGAGAAAGCAGGAACTTGAAGGCTTTGTAGAGTTTCAAAAGAAACTTCAATTTGTTTCTCGCTATCAGGGATGGAAGATTATCGAGGCGTATATTCGCGCCAGGATAGAGGAAGCGGATAAAGCTTGGCATGCGACGAGCATTGATACCTTAACCAATGAGAAGGTTGTAAGAAAACTTATGGCCCAGAGAGCAACAGTCAAGGCGCTTCAGGATGTATTGAATCTTGTTCACGATGAAGAAGCGCTAAAGATTGCGATGCGTGAGCTTAACATTATCGAGCATATGGAACAGGAGCATTCGGAAGAATGATTGAAGGCGTAAGAGATACTGCTAATATTACACAGTCCCGGCGGAGGCTGTTTCCGGATAGATCGCGCCGTGTGAAACGACGCAAACATAAGAGTATTTTGGCAGCTCTGCGAGAGTAGGGCTATAACCAAAAGGAGGAGTAAGATGTGGAACTGGATTAAGCAACATTCGCGATGGATATTAAATTCACGCGGTGGAGAGAAGAAACCGGAAGAGGAAATAACGCCTCTTCATCTTCAGGATCAAAATGCTTTCGGCGTTGTTGAGGTTGGAAAAGAAAAGCCACCAGAGGAGGAGAAGCCGGAGAAGCTTGCGCCTGCTGCCGAGGAGGATCTTAAGAAAAGAGCAGAGGCCGTAGGTCTTGAGGGAGAGGTATCAGAGGAGGATATAGTCGCGAGGGAAGATGAGGCAAAGGCGGAAGATCTAAAGAAACGAGCAACAGAAGCTGGCCTCGCGGAGGACGCATCGCTTGAGGATGTTGAGGCGAAGGAGCAGGAAATAAAAGATGCGGACTTCGGTAACACTCCGATAGATCTGGAGAAGCTTGCTCCGGAAATGAAGAAGATTGTTGAGGCGAAAGGCTTTAAGACCGTCGGAGATTTATTTAAGTGGACTACGGAACTTGAGAAGTCAAAAACTATTTCCGATCAGCAGAGATCTGACTATCGGAATCAACTTGCCGCCTATGCTAATTTTGATGCAGACGGCAAAATTACCGGCCTAAAGGATGGCGTGAAGATCCTCACAGGCAAAGAGGAGGCACCCCGACCAGGGGCCCCAGCAGGCCCGGCATTATCCCCAGAGGAAGCCCGTGAAAAGTTCATGGACTCCTTTGACAAGGATCCTGTCGGTGTTGTGATGGGCCTGGCAATGCTTGTCGCTACTCAGCTTGTTGACAGCAAGGGCCTTGATAAAAGGTTCGCGCCGTTGGAGTCTGATTATAGCGATAGGCAGTTAGATGTAATGGTCGATAAGGTAGCCGCCGACTCGAAGGATGTGGAGTTCTTCGAGGAGCATGAGGATGCTATTGCCGCAGAGATCAAAAAGATCCCTGCGGAGAAGCGCAAGAGTGATCCTGAGGGCACGGTAAGGCAGGCTTATCTTCAGGTCAAGACGGAAGTTCTTAAAAATCTGAGACCAAAGGAAGATAAGAAACCGGCTGGCGATAAGGATACAACCCTGGAGCGTCCCGGAAAGGGTGCAAAGAAAACCAAGAAGGATGGATCAGATGTTTTCGAAGGCATGGCCCAATCCGTCAAGACCAAAGGGGCATTTGTCTAAGGCCAAAAATCTTAGGGAGAAAGGAGGAGAATAAATAAATGGAACTGTTTCTATTATTGTTACTTCCTTTATTGGGAGTAACTCTTATATCCGGCACGCGTGGAACAAGTGACATTGAGGTTGCAAGGCGCAAGCTTGATGTTCCCGACGAGATATTTTTGCTTCAGCCGGATGCAGCTCCATTGGTGCAAATTTTATCTCAAGCCAAGAAGAAACAGGCAATCAATCCTGAGATCACCTGGTTCGAGGATGAGTTACTTCCTCAGAGCGATACTGCTGAGGATTTAGTTACCACAGTAACCCAGACCAGCATCAAGATGACCAACACCGGTTACTTCTTCGAGGGTGACATCATCAGGGTTGAGGCAAGCTCTGAACTTCTGCGTTGTACTACATCCAGCGGGTTATCAATTACCGTTGAGAGAGGATGGGCAGGTTCTACTGCGGCGGTTATTACCGCAAGCATCACACTGCTCAAACTTGGTAATGCAAATGAGGAAGGCTCAGGCGCGCCTGTGCTTCGCTCCACGACTGTATCTAAGGTCTACAACTATCTGCAGATCTTTAAGACTCCGTTTGGAGTAACTGAAACGGAGAACGCATCCGAGCTATACGGCGGAGGCGATCTTAGCTATCTGCGGGTTAAGAAACTTATCGAACATAAGGTGCAGATGGAGAGGGCGCTTCTCTTTGGTGAGAGGTATGAGGATACTACTGGTACGCATCCCAAGAGGACAACTCGAGGGATAGCTCCTTTTATCAGCACCAATGTAACCCCTATCAGCACTACGCTGACGGAGACTGCTTTTGAGACATTCCTTGAGACGGGCTTTACTTATGGCTCGACGAGGAAAGTCCTGATCGCTTCACCGAAGGTGGTTTCGGCCATCAATTACTGGGCCAGAGGAAAGCTTAACATGTATCCGAAGGATAAAACCTACGGTATATCTGTTATGCAATACCTGAGTGCCCACGGTGAAGTCCAGATTATTCGCCATAAGCTCCTAACCGGATCAACTTTAGGCGGATATGCGTTTCTCCTGGATATGAACAACCTCGCTTATCGTTTCTTGAAAGGAAGGGACACCAAGCTTGAACGTAACATCCAAGATAACGACGAGGATCAGGAGAAGGATCAGTATATCACCGAGATGGGGCTTGAGCTGCGATCTGAAAAAACCCACTCTGAGATGACAGGCGTAGCCGCCTACTCATAAGAGATGGTGGGCATTTATATGGATAACTTGTGGCCGGGGGGATCCCTAAAGAACTCTCGGCCTTAGCCCATACAAACAAAATAAAATAAGGAGAGACACAATGGTAACATTTAAAAGTGGACACGGAAATTTGAATGTAGTTTGTAAGGCGGCTGAAATCACAGTGATAAACCGCCGTCAGAGTATGGATCCGGGGTTCTCTGCACAGTTTACCAATGGCGTTTTCAGGACAGGCAATCCTGATGAAATTAAAATGCTGAGAGCACACCCGCGATTTATGATGGACTATTTTGAAGAAACTGCTGCTGCGATAGCACCTCCGTCAGCACCAGTAAAGCCAAAGCCAAAGAAGAAACCTAAAAAGAGGTAGCGCAATGGGAAAGCGCTTCTTCTTTGACGGAAAGAAAAATCCTTCACCAAGAAGGATGTTTAAGGCCCGGCATCCTACTGTGCTTATTGCTCTGCCCGTAGCGGATAGGATGTGCGTAGAGACCGTTATGTCTCTTTTAAACTTTGTCCACCATCCCGGCCCTATCGATCTAATGGTCAACATTGTCTCCACCACTGTAATAAACTTTGCCCGCAATGATTTGGTGGAAACTGCCATCAAGCAAAAAGCCGATTATCTTGCCTTTATTGATGCCGACCAGGTGTTCAACGCCGACTATGTCTCCCAACTAATTGCGCATGACAAGGATATCATTGGTTGCCCCATCGTAAAAAGAGGTGTGCCCTATACCATAAACATCAGCATGAAGCAACCCAATGGAATATATGCGGCATGCAGCCATTTCCCCGAGGACAAGCTGTTTGAAGTAGATGGGATCGGTATGGGCTTTGTGGTAATAAAAACAAAAGTCCTTGAGAAGATGGAGAGACCCTGGTTTGACTTCTCACAGAAGCTGGGAGAGGATTTATACTTCTGCGGGAAGGCAAAGGAAGCAGGCTTTAAGATCTGGGTGGAGCCGAGACTTGATGTAGGCCATGTAGGGAACGCTGTCTTTACCCTACAGGACTACAGGGCTTTCCATAGGGAGCTACCTAAGATCCCGAAATTCGACAACCCCGAGCTTATCTCTGTTATTATTCCTACTCGCAATCGAGGTGCAGAATTGGCGGCATGCCTTGAAGATATCAAGAAAAGCACCGTCTATCCGAACTACGAGGTAATCATAGTCTTTGACGGTGATGAGGAAAACTATCACAAATTCAACGGCGACTATCGCAAGGTTCTGCTAAAGGATCGCCAGGAAGTTATCCGGGCCGTAAACGAAGGCCTTAAAGTGGCAAAGGGCAATATCGTGGTTAATGCAGAGGATAACTCCGTCGCAGGAAAAGGCTGGCTTTCGTTTGCCTATCAGAGATTTTGCGAAACGGGGAAGCAGGCTATTGTAGTATTGAATGATACTATCCAAAGAGGATTTGTCGCCACGCACTTTCTAACATCCAAGGATGTTTTGCGTGAGTTAAACAACGGGCAGTTTTATTCGACGGAATATACCCATTTCTTCGGTGATACTGACTTGGCCATGCGATATAAGGGAACCCCGAGATATCGATATGCGAAATATGCTATCTTAAAGCATCTGCATCCTACGGCCAAGACAGCGCCTATAGATGAGACCTACTCGGACAGTTATAAGGAAAGCTTTAAAAGAGATCAGGAGGTATTTGAGAAAAAGCATAATTGCGAGTTCATCATTGATGAGAAGGGTATGTATATGAAAAAGAACGGTAAGATATGGGCGGAGGCGATATACGGAGAATGATAGAGACGAAAGAACGCACAACGCCAAAAGAATTTGTAACGGAATTTTACAAGAAACATCCGGATATGGATATATGGCCATCTGTCTTAGCAGATTATATAGCATTAATTAGTTTAATAGAGCATTTTAACGTCGAGACAGTTTTTGAATTTGGAACATGGAGAGGTTGCACGACGCTGCTATTTTATTCTCATCCGAATATAGAAAAGGTTACGACGCTGGATATACATAAAGATCTGAATGTTACATATAATTCACCTAAAAGAGGAGCAATGGATGCAAAAGGTGATATACACATTCGCGAAGCGCATCCGCAGAGCGATAAGAGTTTTTATGGCTCTTTCTTCAGAGGGAAGCCGATAAAACAAATCTTCTGCGACAGCATAAAATATGTGCCGACAGATAAATATGATATGGTATTTGTTGACGCTAACCACGACTATGCGCATGTGAAGAATGATACGGAACTTGCGCTGAAGATGGCCAAGAAGATTATTGCTTGGCATGATTACAACAACGGAGGACTGGGAGTAATGGGAGAGCCGGGAGTAGTTGCTTATTTGGATGAGTTAAAAAAGGCAGGCAATGAAATCATGGCTGCCTATCCAGGGAGTTGTGTAGCGTTTATGGAAAATAAGGAGGCATAATGGCCAGGAATAAAAAGATTGTAATGGCGCTTAAGGAAATCACGGTGGATAAGAAAGTAGATCTTGTTCCCTCAGAAGCTGTATCGCCGGAGCAGGGGGTTCACTATCCGACATTTAATATCGAGACTAAGTTTGTGCCGCCTCTTAAGGATGCCGAACTTGACCAGCAGGTGCGGATGGTGATTGAGGGAAAGATCAAGGCGAAGGATGATTACAAGAGAAAGGATCCCGAGACTGAAGTAGAGACGGAACATTCCTCACGCACTGTCGAAGTCCACAGAATAGGTGTTAGCAAAATAGGAAAGGCGCTAAAGGCATGAACGAAGCTTTGCTCGCAAGTTACAAAGCGCGGATAATGCTGATTGAGACAGATGTTTATTCACTGATCAAGTATGATTATACCGGTGGCCCATTAAAATATACTGGTAGACATACCGATCCCGATGCTGCCGATACCGATCCCAACTGGCGGGTCACCAAGCATACCTATTCCGGAGGCAACTGGACAGTTTTGAAAACCAAGACCGGGAGATGGGATCAGAAGGCAACCTTACTGCCATGAGAAAGATAATATTTATAACATTGGGAATTGTGCTTATTGCTTCCATAGCATACGGCGAGTGGAAGTATATGAATCCTTATACCAACAAGCCCGACTACTACGAAGGAGCAACCACTTTAGATTCCCGTTACCTCAAACTCGACGCCTCCAACGACCCTTTGACAGGTGATTTGGATTTCGGGACTATTGACCTTTACGCCGATAGCCCCTTGAAATTATATGTAAATAATCAGTTAGTCTATACCTGGACTGTTACTATTACTGGCGATAACTTTATATTTATAGACAATGACAACTTTACGCTTATTGACGGAAATAACCTTATCTTTGTTCAATAGGAGATGACGATGAAAACTTTAGCGAAGATTATATTGGCCCTGGCGCTAATTGCGTTTCTGGCAATGCCCTGTTATGCCGCAGACGAGGATCTGACAGACCAAGCAGCCGATACCACTCCCACCACAGACGACCTGATTTACACGGTTAACGACCCGGCGGGAACGGCTGCGGACAGGAAGGTTACCATAGGAAACTTATTTAAGGCAGCCACCGATTTAGGAGCAGATGGACTTTTGGAAACCGACTCCGTATCAGCCAATGAATTAAACGCCACAGGAGTAGAGGCTGAGTTAGAGGCGGTAATGGACTTGCAGGATATACAGGGAGCTGTCATAGACGCACAAGTTCCCGATGATATTACCATAGATCTATCAACTGTAGCAACAACGGCCAACGCTGGAGACGCTGCTATTGACTTTTTCGGAGCAGGGGTTGATGCTGTAACAGATACCACTACTTGCACGGATCTGGAAGGCACGGCGCTGTCTATTACAACAGGCGTTTTGAATGTTACCGAAGCTGATCCTACCGTTGACACTGACGATAAGATAATCGCTATCATAAATGCCTCACCATCCACTCAGATAAAGCATGAGGCAGGAGGACTGGAGGCCGATGTTAATGCTTACTCGGGCCTTGTAGGGATAAACGCTACCGCAACTTCTGAGGTAGATACAGAGGGGGAACTTGAGACTCATCTGGGAGGACTTGATGTTGTTACCGTTACCGCAGATGATATCACAAGCGCTAATCTTGCGACTTTGCTAAGTGATGAAACTGGGACAGGCGCAAATGTGCATGCGGATTCCCCCACTTTCACAACTGCCATTACTGCAACAGACTTAATAAAGGACAATCACCCCGACTGGGGTTCCGGCGCTGGCCAGATTGACCAAACCGACATTCCACATGGAGCAAGGTTGTATTTCTTTACTACCACAATCTATGATCCAGATACCATTCAGGGAGATACCGATACCTTGATGATTTTTCCTATTGAGGCCGAGGCTTTTCCCAATGGCGTAACTTTTGTTGACCTGGGAATTAAAACTGGAGGGGATACTTCTTATAGCGTAGTATTTGAGGAGTGGACGGATCCGCAAACTCACGCCAACGATTTAGAGACCGTTGCTACCTCTACTTCAGACGAAGCTGAAGATGACGGAACAATAGGCAACGGCTCAGGCGGAAACCCAGGGGACTGCGACGCGGGAAGCATCTTGAAGATTGATTTGCCGGCAACGGATATAACCGAACTGGAAGTTTGGGGAACATTCAAAATTAACGATAGTTAAAAGGGGAGGGAGATATGAAAAAGATCGTTTTATTTATAGTGATTTTAGTTTTAGTTTTGATAATTGGGTTGCCTTGTTTTGCTGATGTTACAGGAGAGATTATAAGCATTGATAAAGATGTTAAGGGGAGTATCCGTGTCTGGACACAGTATAAAGTTGATGGAGTGGAAGTAGAAAGTCTATACCCTAAAATAGGGGGGAAGTATGTTTTTTGCTCCCGTTATAATGCTATTAACTTTGCAGGAATGAGTGATGCTCAGATAAAGGATAGAATTGATTTTGATGTGGAGAGACACACAGAGTCCCTACTTAAGAATACCTATATTTCAATAGTCAATGATGACATTATTGCTAATCACTTAGGAACAATAGTGGGTTCAACAACTACAACTAAAGATTTGAAAATAAATGTAGATACCGACGGAGACGGAGTAAATGATGCAAAGGTTACTATTAAGACTGACGGTTCTCAGTCTTCTGTTTCTATTCCATAGTCTTGCTTGGGCGATAGATTATACAGCAGACGCTAATTGTCAAGGTGCTTGGCTTATGGAAGATGATGGGAACGAGACTGATGAGAGTGGCAATGGAAATCCCATGATTGAAACGGGTGGCGACATTCCCCAAGACGCAGATAAGAAATTTGGAGATTACTCAAGAGATTTTGAAGCAGATGACACTGAATACTTAACACACGCAGATGGCTTATCAACAGATATATTTGGTGCTGACCAGAAGGTAAGTTTGGTTTGTTGGGAGAAAACAGAAACAGCTCAGGCTTTTGGTCAGCTGGTAAATAAGGGTTCTACGGGAGTTGGAGATTTACAATATAGTGTGGCTCGTAAAGGTGCTACTGATGTAATGAGATGCTCAGTAAATCCAACTAACTATAGTTGCACTGGTGCTGCTCAAGATTGGGATGATGGAAGTTGGTATCACGTTGCTGTGGTTTATAATGATATTGATATAAGACTTTACCAAAATGGTGTTGTAGATGCAAATGGGGCAGCCAATCCAGACGCTTTTACTACTGGAAGTATAGATACATCCCATGTTGTTATGATTGGATGTGGTGAATATAATAGTTCTCTCAGTGGCTATTGGGATGGTCTCATAGATGATGTGGCTATATTTGATGACGACCTCAGCTCAACAGAGGTAAACGATATTATGGATAATGGATTAGCACCTGCGGTGGTGGCAGCCGCAGCCCAAGTAATCCGAGTAAATATAATTTAAGGAGCAAGATGATTAAAAAAGCACTTTACCTTATATTATTTCTGGCGTGCTTTAACGCCTACGCTGGCGTTGACAAGACCGGAACTGTGCATGGAGACTTAATTGTAGAAGGTGATGTCGTCATTGGCACCATTCTTGCCCCTGTTGCTACTTCAGGCGTCCTCACTCTCGGTGGGACAGGGGGGACTTATGATGAGAACCTAACCTTTGATTTTGATTATTATACTAATGAGGTTTATTTAAGTTCGAGTTCAGGAACAGATAGACTTATTTTTCTGATTATGTTTCAAGTATTGGATGATACTGATATATTATTGGGGGGTGGTGATGATGTTGCATTAAGATATAATGTTACTCAAGCTAAAGATAGTCTGCAACTTGGTTTGAGGGTAGGCAATAATGATTTTTCGGGTTATTTTTCTATGATGGAAAAAGCCGATATGGCTCACGCCAACCGTGCCCCTCTCGCAACAACCGCCAACCCAACCCTACGTATATACTCCTCTGATGAAACGGTAGCGACGGATTATATAGAGTTCTTCCACGACCAATCTACCGCCACAATCCAATCTGGTGATGGTGTAATAAGTTTTGCAGGGGATGACATCACCACCGAAGGCAGAATTATCGCAACTGGTGGAGGACAAACTGGAAAGTTTTTAACGGGGTTAGCTGGATATACAGTATTCGCTTAC
>SDBU01000962.1_pt1 | contig 42030 bp, 30 predicted proteins | sample 2277071 | NCBI WGS metagenome assembly SDBU01 (sample SAMN10397929, study PRJNA504765) | marine sediment metagenome | isolation source: marine sediment core GS08_GC12, 126 cmbsf | place: Arctic Ocean: Gakkel Ridge, Loki's castle | collected 2008
TGATCCGTTGCTTCTAGAATAGCTTCACTAAATTTAATTTGTCTCATAATTAACTTCTTTTTTATATACCCCTGTTAAAGCTTCTTCTTTAGAAGGAAACGGACTGTTCTTGGCAAACTGAAAAGCCTCTGTTATTTCATTTTCAATCTTATCTTCCATTTGTTTTATTTCTAAATCATTAATAATATTTTGTTTTATTAATTTTGTTTTAAAAATTTCAACAGGACATTTTTTTTCTTTTTCTAAAACTTCTTTTTTAGTTCTATATCCTAAATGGTAATCATATTCGGGACCACAATGTGCTCTAAATCTATATGTTTCAAATTCTAAAAACATTGGTTTTTTTTCATTAATCATATAGTCCATCGCCTGTTTAGACAGTTGGTATACTTTCTCTATATCATTTCCATTTTCTTTTTTCGCTAAAATACCATGACCTTGAACAATTTTTATCAAATCTCTATTGTTAGATTGTCTTTGATTCAAAGGTGTTGTAACTGCTAAAAAATTATTTTCACAAACAAAAAGTATAGGAAGATTTTTTAAAGATGCAAAATTTAAACACTCAAAAAACACTCCTTCTTCAGTAGCGCCATCTCCTAAAAAAACACAGGTAATTTTATTTTCATTTTTTAAAAAAGAGCCAAATGCTGTTCCAACAGCAATTGGAATAGACCCTGCAACTATAGAAATTGCACCTAGCATATTAACACTAAGGTCAATTATGTGCATCGAACCGCCTTTTCCCTCGCAGCAGCCTGTTTTTTTACCATATAACTCTGCGATAAAACTTTTTAAATTTCCTCCTTTTGCTAAATAATGAGCATGCGCTCTATGATTACTAAAAATAATATCGTTTGATCTAAGAGCTTTACAAACTCCAACAGCGATAGCTTCTTGACCAATGCTTAAATGAACAGGACAACGCATTTCTTGTTTTGTATATTCTTCTGCAATCCTCTCTTCGATTCTTCTGATTCTTAACATCTGAAATAAAGTATTTTTGTAATCCATTATTTTTGGCTCTTCTTATTTTACAATTATTTTAATAACCTTGTAACAAACTTAACAAAGGAAATTTTATCAGTACAACTTTTATTACCAACAATTTGAACATTCAAAGCAGAAGCAATAGATCCCAAAAAAGCAGATAAAATGAGCGGATATTTTTTTGCCATACATAAAGATGCAATAGCTAAAAAACTATCTCCGGCTCCAACCCTATCTATTACATTTGTAACAAAAGCTGGAATGTTCTCTGTGATTCCATTAGTTGAAAAACAATAAATTCCTTTTACTCCACGAGTAACACAAATATTTGAGCAATTCATTTTATTCGCAATTTTTAAAGATATTTCGGATAAATTACTATGTCTATCATGAGCAGCTAAACGAATCTCTGGTTCATTTAAAGAAATAAAATCTGCTTTTTTGTAATGAGAGATAACATTGAACCCTCGATTACCACTATTAATTTGTGTATTAATGGCTAGATAAGAATTGAGCTTAGAAATTGCATTGATGATTTTCTTATTTGTAAATCCATTACCAAAATCACACACTAAAATTAAATCAAAACAATTTCCTTTTGTTTGAAGGTAGCTTATAATTTGATTTGTTTCAAATTCGCCCAATAAGTTTTTATTGCTTGAATAAGTTTCAAATAGTTTATTTAGTGTCTTGCCATCCTTTAAAATATACCTTTTTTTCAAAAGTGTAGAATGATTTTCATGAAAAACTGCTTGAAGATCAACTTTTTTATCTAATTTTTGTTTTATAAAGGTTTTATTTGGGCAATTTTTTCCTATGGAGGTTAGTAAAGTTACGTTATCACAAAATTCAGAAATATGATTGGCAATAATTAAAGATCCTCCAAGAAAATCTTCCTTTTCTTCATATGATGCCACCAAATGTTGACCTTTTCCAGATTGTCCGAGTAGTTCAACGTATTGATATTCATCAATTATCGCATCACCTATAACTAAAACTTTTAACTTAGACAAATCATTAATTTTTTGAATAATCTGATCAATTGAATATTTTTTATTAATTTTTTGGATGAATAATTTAATTTCATCTGAAATTGGTTCAACATATTTATTAATCAAAGAAGATGAGCTAAAAACTATATCATCAGTGAAATAAATCTGCCCCCCATTTATTTTTACTTCTCTCTCTTCTTCTATAATTTTCCCTGTAATATCATTTTTCGCATCCTCGTATTCTTTTCCTTTCACATAATAATCAGGCTTTATAGCTTTTATCGCATTCATTGCTTCTTTTGAAGTATTCATAACTACATAATCAACAGATGACAAAGCTGCTATCGATTCTAATCTTAATTTTTCATTAAAAGCAGGTCTTCCAGGTCCTTTATTCACAAATTTATCAGGTGTAACACTTACAACTAGCTTATCTCCCTTTTTTTTAGCTTCCTTAAAATGTCTAATATGTCCTGGATGTAAAAGGTCAAAAACTCCGTGACATTGTACTATTTTTTCACCTTTCTTTTTATGAGATTGCAATATTTTTTCAATCTCTTCCAAACTTATTATTTTGTTATGCATTTTTTATAGAAACCAAATCCGATTTTTTAATATTTTGAATTTTCTCAAAAAGATCAATAACAGTATGAAGAAGAAACATATGCCCCATTTCTACTAAACCATAATCAATTCTACCAAGCCAAAAGTTTAACTCGCCGAGTTGTCTCAAAGGATTAACGGAATCAAATCCAGAAAGAGTTATTACTTTTGCTCCTTTTTCTTTTGCTATTTTACAAGCATTTATAATATTCAAAGAATTCCCAGAACTACTAACGGCAACTAAAAGATCTTGTCTTTTTAAATTAACCTTTAATGCTTCACTATAACATTTTTCATATCCAAAATCATTTGCTAAACACGTTAAAACATTTGTATCTACTAAAGTAGATGCTGGAATTTTTAGTGCTTTAACTAAATCATTACAAAAATGTGAAGCAATTCCTGCACTCCCACCATTACCTATTATATAAGTTAAACCATCATTTTTTTTTGTTTGAAGCAAATATTTTTTAAACAAAGAAAAGCTCTGATCAATATCTATTAAATCTTTTTCAGTTGTACAAGTAATATCTAAGATAATATTTTTAAATTCTTCTAATCTTTTATAAATCATAATTTTTGTTTTTGGTTAGGTGTTAAATATTTAAACCAATTTTTAGTTGCTTTTTCAATGCTTTTTTCATCCCAAATAGGAGCGTCTTTAAAATCTTCAATATGTTCTAATAATTTTTTCACTCCATTTTCAAATGAAATTTTTGCCCTCCACCCTAAATTTTTATATATTTTGGAAACATCTGCAAAAGTTTTCTCAGGCTCTCCAGGTCTTTTAGGAACGTTAACAAACTCACCTTTTAATAATCGAACCAATTTATTAACACTATAGTGGCCTGAGCTTCCAACATTAAATATTTCACCAGTTATATCAGAATCTGCAGCTTTGTAAATAGCTTCTACAATATCTGAAACATAGGTAAAATCTCTTGTCTGAGTTCCATCACCAACAACAGTAAAAGGCTTGTTATTTAATTTTTGAGCTAAAAACACTCCAAAAACAGCTCCATATGTTCCCGTCGTTCTAGCTCTTGGACCATATACATTAAAAAATCTAAGAGAAATAGAAGGAATCTTATAGAGCTTTTCAAAGTGCATTACCAATTCTTCTCCTAAATATTTTGTTAAAGCATATGGATACTGAGGAGAAATTGCAGAAGTTTCTGGTGTCGGACAAACCTTTGGTATTCCATAACAAGAAGAAGATGCAGCATAAATAAAACGTTTCACATTAGTTTTTTTTGAGGCTTCTAAAACATTAAAAGTTCCATCAACATTAGTTTCAAAATAATCTCTTGGTTTTTCTATTGAAGGAACAATATCAGCAAGTGCCGCTAAATGAAATACCCAATCTACATTTTCAAACAAGGGAATTAACTTGTCTTTATCTCTAATATCAACATTATAAAATGAAAAGTTAGGAAATTTGTGAGCTTTTTCTAAATTTTTTAGCCAACCAGTAGATAAATTATCGATTACTATAACTTCATGATTTTTCTTTAATAGAAAATCTACCAAATGACTTCCAATAAATCCTGCGCCACCAGTAACTACAATTCTCATAATCAGCTCTATTCTAAATTAATTTCTTTCATAGTTTCGATATTGAAATATAATTTATTTCTTAAAGAATCCTTTAATTTTTTTTGCTCAAAAGCTGAAATTAAACTCTCAACAGCATCTTTTATAGTATAATTAGCCTTAAACCCTAATTTCTTTTCAATCTTCTCTGATGATATATGATATGATCTATTATCATTAGTAGGCACAACTTCCATGTCAACTTTTCTTTTTCTAGACACTCTATTTTTAACCATTTCACTTATCTCTAAAACACTATAATTTTGATATCCAGCATTAAAAATTTCGCCTTGCACTTTCTCTTTCGGAGCCTCTAAAATCGTAATATAGGCTCTAACCATATCATCGATATGTATGTTTGGTCGTAGCTGAGATCCTCCAACAACCTTTATTTTGCCATTATTGTAAGCATGGTTTGTTAAAATATTTACAATAACGTCTAAACGCTGCCTTGGAGCATATCCACAAACAGTAGCAGGTCTTATTACTGTTCCAATAAAATTATTATCAATATTACTTAAGAGTATTTTTTCACACAGAGCTTTGAATCTTGAATAGTCAGTTAAAGGCTCTAAGGACATGTCCTCAGTAACATTTTTTTCTTTTTTTATTCCATATACAGAAGACGACGAAGCATAGATAAATCTTTTAATTTTATGTTTTTTACAAATTTTAACAAAAGGCTCAAACGAGTCTAAATTTACAGATTTTCCAAGTTTTGGATTTAACTCAAAGCTTGGATCATTAGAAATACAAGCTAGATGAATTACTGAGTCACAACCTTGAACAGCCTTTTCAATTTTATTAAAATCTCTTATATCACCTTTTATTAAAGTAAGATTAGATTTGTTTTCTAATTCATCAAAAACATTCTCTCCATATAAAAAAAGATCATAAACAACTACTTTATAACCTTTTTTCAAAAGAGCAGGAATCAGCTTAGATCCAACGTATCCTGCTCCACCAGGAACAAAAATTTTCATATGCTCTCTCATTTTTTACTTTTGATTATCAAAAAAATCATGAACTTTTGTAAGTAATATATTTTTATACATTTTCTTTTTTTCTTCAATCCTTTATTATACGAATCTCTATCAATGGGATAATATTGCAATATGTTTATAAAAAAAATTAAATCTAATCCATTATATTCTTATTTAGCCGGAGATAAAAATAAGAATTTATATATTTTTCTTCTAAATTTCATTCCTGCAATATTAGCAGGCTTAATGGAAGGGTTATCATATGGATGTATTTTATTTTCTGTTAAGGTTTTGAGTAAAGAACCGGTAACCTCCATTCCTATCTTTTCTTTTTTAAACGGATTTATACAAAGTTTATCTCAAAACCGCCAATTTCTATTTTTCATAATATCCGCTCTGATCATTCAATTTATTAGAAGTTCCTTTGTTTTTTCTTCTCAATATGTCACATCTCAAATTTCTTTAAAAATAGCTGTGAAAATGCAAGTTAAAATTTACAAACAGATATTTAATTTTACTTATCCTTTTGTTAGTAAATATCAAGCAGGAGATCTTATAAGTTATAATACTTCTCCAAATGTCATTCCAACAGTTTTAATGCAATTAAATAATGGACTATCTTCATTAATGATGGGATTAATATCTCTAGTCTGGCTTATAAAAATTGATTATATTTTAACATTTTTTTTATTGCTTTTTTTCTTCTTAGTAAACGCATTTTATAAATTACTAATAAAAAAATTAAATAGCCTTTCCATGAGTTTAAGTAAAGATGAGGTTAAGTTTAGCTCTCAAGCTAATCAAAATATTAATGGCATTAAACTTATCCATATGTTTAACCGACAAGAGTCTATAGTTAATAGGACTAAAAATATCCTAAGAAAAATAGCTCAATCTAATGCCCAAATAAATTTTTGGAGGACCTTAATTCAATCTTTTGGAGAGATCATTGGTATTGTAGTTATAGGTTTAATGCTAATAACAGGCGCTTTTTTACTAAGACATACTGAATCTTTTATTTCTTCCCTTTTAGTATTTATTTTTATTGCTTACCGTTTATCAACTAGGCTCCAAACATTTATGAATAGCATTGCTGAAATCACCAGTTATAAAGGTTCTCTTCTCAGACTTCAGCAAATTCTAAAAGATGATGATAAAGAATACATACCCCAAACAGGGGTAGAATTAAATAAATTTTCCCAACAAATAAAATTTAAAAATGTCTCCTTTAAATATTACGAGAGAAAAAAAACAGCCCTCGATAATTTTGATTTTTCTTTTAATAAAGGAAAAACTTATGCGATAATTGGAAAATCAGGAGCAGGAAAATCCACTTTAGTTGACTTACTTTTAAACTTATACCCTCCAACTAAGGGATCTATTATTGTAGATGGATTAGAATTAGATAAAATATCACTAAGTAGTTGGAGAGAAAAAATAGGAATAGTAAATCAAGATATTTTTTTGTTTCACGATACAATTGAAGATAACATTAGATTTGGAAATGAAAAAGCAAGCATGGAAGATATTATAAAAGTCTCAAAACTAGCATATGCTGATGATTTTATTGATAAACTCCCTGAAAAATATGAAACCATAGTTGGTGAAAAGGGCCAAAAACTATCTGGCGGAGAAAGACAAAGAGTAGCATTAGCCCGGGCTCTAATTAAAAACCCTGAAATACTAATATTGGATGAAGCTACAGCTCAACTAGATTCCCATTCAGAGAAATTGATTCAAGAAGCTATAGATAATTTAAGAAAAGAAAAAACAATAATAATCATAGCACATAGATTATCTACAATAGTGAATGCTGATGAAATTATAGTTATTAATGATGGTAAACTTATAGAAAGTGGCTCGCACGAAGAACTTTTACAAAAAGAAGGTCACTACTCATATTTTTGGAGCATCCAATCTAAAAAGAAAAGAGATAGCAACAAGAAAAATATTTTTGCAGAAGCAAAAAATCTATTTTAATTCAGATTTAATCTTTTCTTATAAACAATTTTTTTCTTTAGATTTCAGAGAGTTTTGTTAAAAGCTTGAATATATAAGAAAGAGTCGCTTCATTTGTGAGGTTTTCATTAGCAAACTTATTTGCATTTTCTGAAATCTTTTTAGCTTTTTTATCGTTGTCTTTGAGCCAATGTATTTTAGATATTAAGTCTTTATCTGAATCGAATTCTAAATAGTGTTTATCGCTTTTAACACCTGAGTAATACCACTCTAAATAATCGGAGCTATTTTTTAAGACGACGGAATTTGAAAAAAGCTGCCAAAAAAACGAACCTGAAAAAGCATTGCCATCAACAGATAATAGATATTTATATTTGATTTGATCTATAGGAGATGCTTTTTCTTTTAGCTCAAAATTTTCAATTAAATATTTTTTGTTTCCTTCAGATAGCTGAGAAATATTGGAAAAAGAAGCATCTATTAAGTGGGGATAATGCTGCGCTAGCTTTACGATTTTTAATCTTTCATTTTTTTCTAAATCTAAAAACCCTGTAGTTGTCCCCCTCCAAAAAGCTTGAGATGCCTTTTGATCCCAATTTAAATGTACAGCGGCTTTACTCAAATTGTCTAATAAAAGATCATTTTTCTCCATCCATTCGATGTGAGGAAATAAAATAACTTTATTATTATTTTGTTTTTTTGAAATACAAAATATTGGAGATTCTAAACACTCTATTAGTTTTGGATTATCTAAGGAGTCTGAGATTGAGTATAAAAATTCTATATCTGGAAATTTAATAAACTTTTTTGATCTTTGCATAAAATTGTGAAATCTCACAAATCTAGGATGAAATTTTAGATTCAAGAAATTTTGGTACTTGATTCTATTATTTTTTATTTTTACTTTAATGAGCTCTGCTTCTTTTAAAAAATTTTGATCTTTTAGATTTTGAATTGTTTGATCGATTTCATTTTTTTTATTTTGAAAATTTTTTAACTCACTATTTATCTGTCTTTCCATCCAGGGAGAGAAATTTTTAATTTTTTCATTTAAAATTTTTTTGGATATTTGAAAATTGAAATTATCCTTTTTTACAGCGAGATAAAAACCTTTTAAATTCTGTTTTAGCTTTTGCATTCAAACCTCTTTATTTTAGCTAAAATATCATCAATTTTGATTGTATTTAAACAGTCCATAGATTTGCAACCATTTTTCATATGGCATGGATTGCATTCCATATTTTGTACAATAGGAATAACGTTTAGTTTTTTCTCTGTCCAGTGATTCACATTATTAATTCCTGAGTAAATAACTATTGTAGATTTATCTAAAGCTGTAGATAGATGCAATATAAATGAATCAACACAAACAACGAGCTTTGCATTTTTTACAATGTATGAGAGCTCAGAAAAATTAAGTTTATCTGAGAGATTAAATAGGCTTTTTTGATTTAAATTACATTCTAAATCTTGAGATTTTATAATCTGTGAAATTAGAGATGTCTCATAAAATCCTTTTCCTGTAAAAACTATTTTCTTTCCTTTTTTAAGAAGTTCATTTGTTAATTTTTGCCATTTATTTATATCCCACATTTTTTTTAAACTACCAGCACCAATATGAAAGATGATATAATCATTTGGCAAATTAAAATTTTCTAAACTTTTCTGATTTTGATCTTTATATCTATTTACAAACTCTTTAGTAAAAATATCGTTAGATATTTTTACTAATTTTGGTTCGATATTAAAATCTTCATTATTTGAATCTACATTTAAAAATTTTAATAAATCTAAATGATATGAAAAAACATGCTGATTCTTATTTTCCCAAATTAAAGAATGCGATAAAAAATTTTCAAAACCTGCACTTGAATAGCCTATTCTTATTGGGACTTTAGCTTTATAAAAAAGATATATGGAATTTGGGAAATGATAATGCAAGTCTATAGCTACTTCAAAATTTTCTTTTTTGATATCATGAATCACTTTTTTTCTAGAGATATAATAATTTCTAATTTTTTTAAAATTAGAAATTTCTTCTCTATTTATCTTCCAATGATCTACAACAAAAATTTTATCTATAAGAGAAAAATTCTCTATAATTTGTTTAGAGACACTTGAACAAACAAACCCTATTTTAGCATCTGGATATTTTTCTTTTAAAATTTTCGCTGCTTTTAAAGAGATCAAAACATCGCCTAGATGAGCGATATTAGATAGAAGAATTTTTTTAGGATTTTTTATAAAATTTTCTAATTTTATTTTTTCATTTTTTAGAGTTATTTTTGATTTGAAAAAATCAAATTTCAAAATTTTTATAATTTTGAAATAAACAAATGAAAAAAAATCTACACTTTTTAAAAAGGTATAAAGAAGAGGGTTTTTGACGAGGTATTTCCCTTTAAGGGGGGAGACTTTATTAATTTTCTTTTTCATTTAACTATTTCTAAGTTTTGATAGTAGTGCATCAAATCTCTGAGTTTTGCTGCATCTTCAAATCTCATCTCTTTTGCAGCTTTTTTCATCTCTTTTTGAATTTCTTTTATCTTAGCTTCGAGATCTTTAGTTGTATGAGTTTTTTTAAGATCGATTTTTTTAACATCTGATTCAATATCTTCTTTTAATCCAAATGTTTCTTCTAAAGTTTCGATTTTAGCTTTTTTTACTGTTTGAGGAGTTATGCCATGCTTTTTGTTAAACTCTTCTTGCACAATTCTTCTTTTTTGAGTTATTGCAAGAGTGTGTTTGATGGCTAGAGTCTCATTATCTGCATACATGATAACTCTACCATTTACATTTCTAGAGGCTCTTCCGCAGGTTTGAATAAGAGATGTCTCTGATCTTAAAAATCCTTGCTTGTCAGCATCTAATATAGCAACGAGTGTTACTTCTGGAATATCTAATCCTTCTCTTAGAAGATTGATACCGACTAAAACGTCGAATTTCCCAAGTCTAAGATCTTTAATGATAGCAATACGCTCTAAAGTATCTATATCTGAATGTAAATATTTTGCTTTAACATCAATATCGTTTAAAAATTTAGAAAGATCTTCTGATAGTCTTTTGGTAAGAGTGGTAACTAATATTTTTCCGCCTTTTTCTTTCTCTTTTCTAATCTCTTCTAAAACATCATCTACTTGGCCTTCAGCTTTTTTTACTTCAATTTTTGGATCTAAAAGACCTGTTGGTCTTATAATTTGCTCAACGATTTCGCCTTTAGATTGAGCTACTTCAAAATCAGATGGTGTTGCTGATACATAAATTACTTGATTTATCTTTTCAAAGATCTCATCGAATTTAAGTGGTCTATTATCGTAAGCTGATGGAAGTCTAAACCCAAATTCAATTAAAGACTCTTTTCTCGATCTATCGCCATTGTACATAGCTCTCATTTGAGGAATGCTTTGATGAGACTCATCTATAAACATCAAAAAATCTTTTGGAAAATAATCCATTAAGCAAGGCGATGGTTGACCTGGAAGCCTTTGAGAGAAATGCCGAGAGTAGTTCTCTACTCCCTTACAAAATCCCATCTCTTTCATCATCTCTAAATCGTAGATGGTTCTTTCTTTAATCCTTTGTTTTTCGATAAGTTTATTTTCTTTTTCGAAAAAATTAATTCTATCTTCTAGCTCTTTTTTGATGCTATTTATTGCTAAAAATCTTACATCTTCAGGAGTTACAAAGTGAGATCCTGGAAAAATTTCAATTTTTTCTACTCTTTGAAATATTTGAGCGGTTAAAGGATCAATAATTGAAATTCTCTCTATCTCATCTCCAAAAAATTCTATTCTATAAGCTATATCGTCTTCGTAAGCTGGAACTATCTCTAATACATCGCCTCTTACTCTGAAATTTGCGCGAGATAGATCATAATCATTTCTTTTATAGTGCAATTCAACTAAGTGAAGTAAAACATCATCTCGTCTAATCTCTTGGCCTACCTTTAAAGATAGAACCATTTGAGAGTAATACTCAGGAATACCAAGTCCATATATACAAGAGATTGAAGAGACTATTATTACATCATCTCTTTCAATTAAAGAACGAGTCGCACTAAGTCTCATCTTATCGATTGTATCATTGATAGCTAGATCCTTTTCTATATAAGTGTCTGTTCTAGCTATATAGGCCTCTGGCTGATAGTAATCATAGTATGAGACGAAATATTCAACAGCATTTTCTGGAAAAAATGTTTTAAACTCTTGATAAAGCTGGGCTGCTAGAGTTTTATTATGAGCTAAAATAAGTGTTGGCTTTTGCGTTTTTTGAATAATTTGAGCCATAGTAAAAGTTTTACCAGAACCTGTGATACCCAAAAGAACTTGGTTCTCTTTTTTTTCTTTTATGCCACGGGTGAGCTTTTCAATAGCCTGAGGCTGATCTCCTTTTGGCTCAAAATCGGTAGTTAACTTAAACATTTTTATTCAAATAACCGCTGATAAGATTTTTCAAAAAACCCATCTCTTCTAAAATATCTAATCCAATTATCGCAAGCGCAATTAAAATCACTACGACAAGCAAAATCCGCCCTTTGAAAGATTGATAAAATTTCGCTTCTTTTACTTGCCATGTCATTAAAGCAGGTAAAATACATAAAAGTACTGCAACAAAAACTCCAGCGAATTGAAGAGCTGTTAAAAAAACCCTTTGATAACCATATAAGAAGATTAGAGGTGGCAAAAAAGTTAAGATACACGCTAAAAACCTACCTTTTTTATTTCTTTTGATTTTAAAGCCGTCTGATAAAAAGTCTGTCAAACTAAGTGTCACTCCAATAAAAGATGTGATGATTGCGCAAAAAGAGAAAATATTTGCTATTTTAGCAACCCAAGGAAGTTTTAATACGTTAATCAAATTATTAATTAAAGGTGCTGTTGATCCTTGCCCTTCTATATACATTTGAGCAAGAGAGTTATCACCTGTTACCTTTACTGTTCCTAATACTAAAAATTCCCATACTACATAGATTATAAAAGGAATTAAACTACCTATTACCAAAGCTAATTTCATTTTTTTTACATCATGACGCATATAATTCGTAAGTGTTGGAATAATTATATGGAACCCATAAGAGGTTAATAAAATAGGAAAGCTAAATACGAGAGCTTTTTTATCAACATGCTTTATCAAATCAAAGTCTGTATGAGATGGAAGTAATATCGCTAAGACTAAATAAGCAGCAATAAGTCCGAACATCAATATTCTATTTATATAATCAGAGCTAGCAGAACCTAAATAAACGAAAATTCCAAAAATAACAACTAAAGGAAGCGGACCAGCCCAAACAGGGAGAGTATATCCTGTAAAATATTTTATAGCTTCTGTAAATAAAGGGGCAGATCCTGCCATGTAAGCTGCTGTTAGAGAATATAAAAGTAGGAGATAAAATACCCAAGCTACAGCCTTTCCCCAAAAGCCTAGGGTATGCTCAGCCATGGTAACTAAATTCACATTTCCTTTAACAGAAAGATTCGCCTCTAAATATAAAAAAGCAGTAATTAGCATGTATCCCCAAAAAAAGAGCAAAACAAAAAGGGTTGGGAAAAAGCCAGCAAAACCAGTCGTTACTGGAAGACCTAGCATTCCAGCTCCAATAGTCGTTCCAGAAATCAATAAAATGGATCCCAAAAATTTATTTGTCTTTATCATGACAATTCACCTTTTTTGTTTAATATCTATCTAAAAGTAGAAATGAGCTGGTTAAATATTATAACAAAAGAAAATAGTAAAACCAGTATTAAAGAAATTTTTCCACCTTTTGCATGATATGAGCTTGTCTCTTTATTTATGTATCTACCTATCCATGCCATTAAAGCGGGAAATATACAAAATATTATAACAGCGCAATATGCTCCTGCAAACCCAAGTGCTTTAAAAAAAATATCTGGATAGCTAAGTGCAAAAATAGTTGGTGGTAAAATTGCTAAAATTGCAAGCCACCAGTTATTTCTATGATCAGGTTTTACTTTTAGACCATCAGCTATAAAATGCATGAGGCCTAAAGACTGAGCTAAAAAAGAGGTTACTATTGCAAAAAATGAAAACCATGCAGCAAATGTTACAACTAGTTTAGATTGCAAAACATTTCTAAGTGAAATCGTCGCTTCATTACCTTCAATAAACGCTTCATATAGCCCGAACTTTCCGCCTACAGGAACAATACCTAAAATTAAAACGATCCAAAATAGATAAATTAAAAGAGCAAAAAAACTTCCACCAAGTATTGCTTTTTTTGTTTTTTGTAAATCTCCTTTCATATAAGCAGTTACAGTTGGAATCATATTATGAAAACCAAAAGATGTAACTAAAACAGCTAGAGGTAATAAGAAATATTTCATATTAACGTGTGCGAAAAAAGAAAACTGAACTTTTGAAACCCCTAAAAATATCATAAATAGATAGGTAACAATTAAGCCGATCATTAAAAGACGATTTGAAAAATCAACAACTTTTGTTCCAAAATAGACTATAACACCAAAGAAAATAACAAAAAAAATGCTTGTTAAATTTTGAGATATTGCAAACGGCAAAAATGATGAAAATAGTTTTCCACTACCCGCAATATAGGCAACTAAAAGCGAATAAAATAAAAATAGATATAAAACCCAGCTAATTATTTTACCAGCTTTCCCAAAAGCTTTTTCAGACATAGATATAATATTTACTCTTTCATAAAACCAACCATTAACTTCAATTAGTAAAAGACCTGTAAAGGTCATAAAAACCCAAGATACTAAAAGAAGTATTATTGAAGGAAAAAAACCTGTAAGTCCCAATAATACAGGAAGGCCTAACATTCCAGCTCCAATGCAACTACCAGCAATAAGTAACATTCCCCCTAAAACACTTCCAGGCTGAAGTTTTAATTTTTTCATCGCCTAGCCTTTGTTTTTTCGACCCTTCTAATTTCTTGATCCATACGCCCTAAGGAATAACCTTCAAAATCCACAAATTTAAAAAAGTTTTCAAACTCAGGAAATTTTTTACAAACTTGTTTTGCCATTTCTTGAGCAACATATCTATAATTTTGATGTCCAGCAGCACCTGATCTAAGTTCACAAAGCCACTGAAGCGATCTTAAATTTATATTGAAATACCAATGTAAATTGTATGCCATTGGAACTATATATTGAGCCTCTTCTTTTAGCTCATTTGCAATAGTATCGTATGTTTGCTTTGCTTTTTTCATAGCATTTTCATAATCTTTTTCCATCTCTGTTCCCATAATTTCTTTAGGAATAAAATAACCATAATCACATGTTAAAAGCTGCCTTTCTTGAGTTAACATTCTATGTCTTTGCAAATCTCTATATATCCCAAAATCTGCTACTACTTCAAAAGTAAATGGTGCGTTTTCTAAAGCTCTAAAAGATTTATGTCTTCTATTTTTTCTAGCCGCTGTTGCAGCTTCAAAAATTCTAATAATCTCTTCATTGGATAAACTTTTTGCATACTTTTGAAAAGCAGCTAGAGATGATTGATTAAACTCAAAAAGTAGACTAGAAGCTACTTTTGCAACCGAGTCTGGATCAAAATTTATTAAATATATACCAGGGTTTCTATGCTCTTCAACTAATTTTGAGTGTTCATCTGATAAAATTTGCAGATTTTTTCTAGTTTTTTCAATAAATTTTGTATGCGAAATTTGGTATTTGCTTGTAGGATCTGCTCTTTTTACAAAAGATGGCATCTCTTTATAAAGTTCTGAATAAACATCTTTTGATATCTCTTGCATTTCAGCTAAACTATGAGTCGATACTTTTCTAATTAAATTTTCATAATATCTACCATTTCCAAATGTTCCTAAATTAGTTAAAGTACTAGCCGGCAAAAGCCCTCTTAAACAATCCAAAACTTTTGCTCTGAGAGCTGCTTTATATGCAACTTCAGAAACATCTTCATCTTTTGGGAAATCTTTTTTTATTATTTTAGTGAGCGTTGGAATCAATTTTGAATAAGTATCAAAAAGGTGATTGCAGGTTTCTAAATAAATGTTTTTATAAGCAGATGTCATTAAAATCGGCTCTTTATAAAAAAGATATTCACCATTAACTTTTTTATCGAAATACATATATCTTGTAGATTTTTCTAAAGGCGAGCCTCCTATTCTACAATCTTCAATAATTTTAGCACCGAGAATTGAGACATTCTCTATTGCTAAATGAGCTCCACCTAGCTCCCCTATTGAATCATCTCCAAAACCATCTAAAATTCTATCATAAAAGTTATTAGCTTTTTCAACAGCTAGGCTTTGATCTTCTTTTTCATTACTACTTTGATCAAAGAGAGAAAAAGAGATCTCATCATTTAATATAAAGTCTTTTAAGAGAAGAGATCTTAAGCCCAATGATGATCTAGAATATCTAGAAAATAAAGCTCCTTTAATAACTTCAGGGAGATTTTTTAAAACGAAAATATTACTAGATGTGTTCGTGACATATTTTTTTAAGATGTCGATTTGCTCTTTAGTAAAATTTTCTGTTTTAATCATTTTATTTTCCTCCAAAACTTTTTAAATATTTTAAGAATATCTCTTTTAACTTTTATCATCAATGGAGTGTTTTATTTTATTCAGGATTTGCAATCTCAAAAAACATAATCCTTGATGCTTTTCAACCTTATTAATAAGCGTTTCTTTCATCATGAATGATCATATACAATTCTTTACCCGTTTGAGATTTTGCTCCAACATCTCTAAGCCACTCAGACATCTTAAAATTAAATCTTTTTCTAGATGATTTATTCATAAAAAGATCTAGAGGAAGTCTAATAGAAAAACCTTTATCGAAATACCTCTTAGAATTAACGATATCGACTTTATCTGTAAAAGTTATCCAAGTAGAGATCTCAAATCCACTTTTAAAATATTTTAAAATCTCTAATTTTATGCCTTTATCTTTTGCTAAAAACTGACCTATAGATGTTTTAAGAGTTAAGTCAAGGGGTTTTACATCAAAATATAAATTCAAAAAGTATTGAAACCCTATATACTTTTCAAATTCCTCTTTGTTATTATTAAATTTTCTTATTTTATTTTGAAAATTTAGCCCGCTATATTTTCTTTTATAAACATTTGCTGCCTCTATTGAAAAAGCAAAGCTTGAATTTATTGGGTAATATAGAGTCTCCAAGGCTAGCCCTGCATAAGCTAGCTCAAAATAACCGAGGGCTATTTTTGCAAAAAAAGCTTTTTTTAAATTAAAGTTTTTTTGAATAAAAGCAGAATCAATATGAAATGAGTTTGTTTCAAAATATTTTACAAAATCAGATCTAACGTTGATAATTTGTGAAGGGTTGTAGACATCTTTACTACCTACTTGAGCGCTAGCTTGCTTTGCTATGTAGCTTAGCTGCAAATTATAATATAGTTCGTCGAATAGATAACCATCTAGATTTGCTAAAAAACCACCATCATATTTAAATTTCCCTCTGCATGCTCCGAAAAAAGCATTTATTTTTGGTCGAACAGATAAAGAGTATGGGCTTTTTTTTCTGAGATATAAAATTTTTGAAAAATTTTCATCTTCCTTTAAAGAGTAATCATTTATTTGAGTTAAAGCATCGAGTTCAAATTTGCCCATTTTTTTTTCTTTAAAGGAATTTAAATACTCTTTTTTAAATGAATATTCATGAAGATTTATACCTTCTGATTCTACTCTTACAACTACGCTATAATAATCATCTAAAGGAAAAAAACTTAAAACATTTTGGATTCTTAATTTTAAAATTTTTTCATTTCTATATCTTTGATTTATAATTTTTAAAGCTAGACATTTTTTATCATTGGAATCCACAAACTTAGATGCCTTCATTAGATCTAATCCCTCATCTTTGAAAGCTAAGGCTAGGTTATTTGAAAAATCTTTTTCTTCTGTTAGATTTGAGAAATCTAGATTTCTAAAATCTGAAAAAATAGGTGGATCTAGATATTTTGGAAAAAGCCCATTAGATTTTCCTATATTATAATAAGCAGTTAAAGAAGTAGCTACTTTTTTACCTCTAAGAGAATTTACGGAGAATTGAAAAACATCTAAAAAAGAAAAATTAATCCCTACATTTATTGGAAAATTTACATCTCTACCTTTAAAATGTTCTTTTGCATGATTTTTATAATCATTTGCATCTAGCTCTGCTAAAAAGCTAAAATTTTTAAAAAACTTTGATTTTTTTAAAAATGGAAAATATGAAAGGCCCGCAAAAAAACCATTTATCCTTCCCCCGCCGTAGCCGATAGACGCTTCAAAATTTTGATCAAAAAAATCTTTTGTTACAACTATGTATTTTGAAAAAAACCTCTTTGATCCATAAAAATCGTTTAATCCAATTGCTATTTCTGGTAAAAACTCAAATCCATCTTTTTTTTTAAGCAGAGCAAATTTTATATTTGCAGCTCTGTCAGCATCATCTCCAAACCCCATTTTTCCAAAACCTGGTTCTAACACATTTTTAAATATCCAAAAATTACCAGAGAGTTCTAAGCGATCGAAATACTGAAAATTAGCACTGAGGATCTGATAAGGAGAGCTATTAGAATAACAAAATGCAAAAGTGCCAACTTCGTTTGTTTTTGCAGATGGCATAGCAAAATAACCACCCAAGCACATTTGATTATAAGTAAAAGGCAGATTATTATTTATTTTACTTTCAATTTTCTTTACTTTGTCTAAATGTTCAAAATATGAATCAACATTGCAAAACACCCTGTTTCCAAAACATATAAAAACTAATATAAATATTAATAAAAAAAATATTTTCATTTATTTAATTTGGATAAATAGTTAAAAACAATAACAAAAAATAAAATATTATGCAAATTTATTTTAAAGAAACCTAAAAATATCTTTAATATATCTTAATTATATCTTAAATCTTTTGTTTGAAAATTATATAAATTTGTCATATACTGTTTATTTAGGGATAAAATCTATTTTATAAGGATATAAATGACCTATTTAAAACAATTTATAGAAAAAATTAAATTAAATGATTATCAAGGATTTTTGAAAATCTTCGAAGAGTATTGTTTTAGTGATGAAGTAAATTATGAAGAATTAAAAAGCTTGCTTCTAGAGGCAGAAAAATCAGATCTAGCCGAAAATTTTGGTCAGCATGTTAATAGAGCCCTTTTTCTTTGGGAAAAACTAAAAGATGAAGATGAAAAGAATGAGATATTAAAATTGATCTGTGATTTACAAAATAAAAACGATGAAGAACTAGCAGCTATCGTTTATGAACATTTAAAAAATAGATATTCAAAAGACCCTCTTTTCAATGAAAAAATAAGACTCATTGGCCTTCGTTCTAGAGAAAATTATCAAGGGGCTATTAGTAAATATGAGCTTTTAACTCATATGAAAAAGGGCAAGTTTGTTTTTCATAAAGCTGGTTGGGGAACAGGAGAGATTTTAGATTTGTCTCTTTTAAGAGAAGAGATGGTTTTAGAATTTGAATATCTTATAGGCCATAAAAGTTTATCTTTTGACAATGCTTTAAAAACTCTCGTTCCTTTAAAAGATGATCATTTTTTATCTAGAAGGTTTGGAAACCCTGATCTTTTAGAAAAACAAGCAAAAGAAAATCCGATAGAGATAATCAAACTTTTAATAAAGGATGTAGGACCACAAAATGCATCAGATATAAAAGAGGCTATTTGTGATTTAGTAATTCCTTCTAAAGAGTGGAATAGATGGTGGCAGAACGCGAGATCAAAAATTAAAAAAGATAAAAAAATTCAGTCCCCTAAAAGTTTAAGTGAACCTTTTTCATTAAGAGAAAAAGAGATAAATCATGAAGAGATTTTATATAAAAATTTAGAAGCGAAACCAAAGCCCAAAGAAATCATTCAAATGATTCACGCTTTTTTAAGAGATTTTCCTCAGATGTCAAAAAATGAAGAATTTAAAAATTCATTAACTATCAAACTTATAGATGTTCTGGGACATGAAGAGTTAGCTGAGGCTGAAAAAATACAAATTCATTTCTTTTTAGACACCTTAAAAGTGGAAAAAGAGCTGATAAAAATCGATCAAATTATTAAAGACATTTCATCTCCTATGGATATTTTAAAAGATATCGATATTGTTAGTTTCAAAAAACGTTTTTTAATATCTATTAGAAAACACAAAAATGATTGGGAAATTATATTTTTAGATCTTTTTTTCTCATTAGAGCAAAACATTTTAAGAGACTATATCTTGCAAGAGCTAATGAAAGCAAAATCCGATAAGTTAACAGATAAAATAAAAGAGCTATCTTCGCATCCTCTTTTATATCCTTCTGCGTTTGTATGGTATTTTCAAAAAGCTTTTTTTACAAAAGAAGAAGACTATCCTCTATCTAATAAGGATGGAAAAAACAAATTTTTTGAGAGCTTTTTAATTCTTTTAGATCATTTAGAGAATAAGCCTCACTACAAAGATCTTGGTAAAAAAATGGTTTCACTAATTACTGCTAATCGCTATCAGATGATTCAAAGTGTCATGAATATTGCGAGCATTAATCAAGCAAAAGAGTATTTACTTTTAGCGACAAAATGCCGACTTTTAGATTATCATGATATAAAAATTATTCACTCACTTGCAAAAGTTGTTTTTCCTGTTGTATCAGATTATAAAAATGAGATTGTTGAAGAAACCGTTATTTGGGCAACAGAAAAAGGCTTATTAGATCTTAAAAAGAAGATCACTCACATATCAACTGTTGAAATACTAGATAATGCAAAAGAGATTAAAGAAGCAAGAGCACTCGGAGATTTAAGAGAAAACGCTGAGTATAAAGCAGCATTAGAGAGAAGAGCAATGCTTCAATCTGATTTAAAAAATTTAGCTGACCAATTAAATAACATCAAAATATTAACAAAAGATCTTATTGAGACAGACAAAATAAGCATAGGAACAATAATAAGCTCATCTGATGAAAAGGGTAAAAAAATTACTTTTACAATATTGGGACCAATAGAAGCTGATATTGAAAAAAATATTTTATCTTTTCAATCTAAACTCGCGAAAGAACTTCTTGGAAAAACCATTGGTGAAAAATTTAAATATGAGTCAAAAACTTATACTATAACAGATATAAGAAGCATCTTTGAATAAGAGTCCATTTCCAAAATATCTTATTTTCTGTATATTTTATTTAAGTACACAAAAATTTAGGCAAAAAAATGGAAAATGAAAATATAAATCAAAATAATATTAAAAGTTTTCAACTAGTGATAGCTAGTAAAAACATACATAAAATAAGAGAGATCAAAACGATTTTAAATGAAGTTATTCCAAATATAGATCTCTTAAGTTTAATAGATTTTCCTGAATATATTCCTCCAGAAGAATCTGGCACATCATTTGAAGATAACGCTAAAATTAAAGCAATTCATGCAGCTAAAGCTTTAAATAGATGGGTAATTTCAGATGATTCAGGCTTAGTGGTTCCTGCTCTTAATGGCGAACCTGGTATTTTTTCTGCAAGATATGCTGGAGATAAAGCAACAGATAGTGATAACAGAAAAAAACTTCTCTCAAAATTAGCTGATCTTTCTGATAATGATCTTTATGCATATTTTGAATGTTGTATAGCAATTGCATCACCTGATAGTTTAAAAAAATCTGTGTGCGCAAAATGCGAGGGAAGAATTGAGACTCAAGAAAGAGGAGGAGAAGGGTTTGGCTACGATCCTTTATTTGTAAAACACGATTATAATCAAACGTTCGCTCAACTAAAAGCGGCTGTTAAAAACAAAATATCACATAGAAGAAAAGCATTAGATAAGATAGCAATTACTATTGAAAGTCTAGCAATAGCAAAATAGTGTTATATCTTATTGATGGCTATAATCTTTTATTTAAATTTTTTCATAGTGAAAAAAATATACAAACTCAAAGAAATCTAGTTATTCAATTGCTTCAAGAAAAAGCATCTCTTTTGAAATTAAATTTTCATCTAATATTCGATGCTCATCATCAAGAAGAAATCGTAGCCCATAAAAGCGATATTAATCGTTTAAAAGTTATTTATACTCCAAAGGGACAAACTGCTGATGACTATATTTTAGAAAGAGTCTTTTTATCAAAAACCCCCTCTCAACTAACAATAGTAACCTCTGATAATTCCTTAGCTTTTCAAGCAAAAAATATGCTTGCTCAAACTAAATCTATAGCTGATTTTATAGATTTTTTAAATGAAAAAGAGATTCAATCTACAAGAGAAAAAGAAAAGAATAAAGAAGAATTCATTGATACTAAACACAATATTCAAAGGCTTTTAAAAATTTTTGAAGATAAACTAGAAGATAACGATGACTTTGATTAATGATTTTTTTCAAAATTACTAAAAACTTCTATTACCCTAGAGTACTATATATTAAGCACATATATTATTTGGCCACCTATAATATTTTATATGCGGCCAAATCTTTATTGCACCAAAAGATTTGGCCACTTATAATTGACCCTTTAATCAACCGAATAATTAATTATGCCTGAACAAAATATCATAGGAAGAAAAAATGAAAAAGAAACTTTAAAAGGAATTCTTAAAACAAATCAAGCTGAGTTTCTGGCCATATATGGCCGTCGGAGAGTGGGAAAAACATTTTTAATTAGAGAATTTTTTTCAAATAAAGGTCTTTATTTTGAAATTACCGGTCAAAAAGATGGATCTATTAAAGAACAACTAGAAAATTTTTCTAAAATTTTTTCAAATATTTTTTTAAAGGGGATATCAATTAAATCTCCAGAAAATTGGAAAAATGCATTTGAGCTATTAACCAATCAAATAAAAAAACTAGATAGATCAAAAAAAATTATTTTTTTTCTAGATGAACTTCCTTGGTTGTCAAACAAAAAATCGAAACTTATGCAAGCATTAGATTATTATTGGAACCGCTTTTGGAGTACTAATAAGAATTTTATTTTGATTGTTTGTGGATCAGCAGCTTCATGGATGCTCGATAATCTTATTAACGCTAAAGGAGGATTATATAATCGTTTAACTCGAATAATTCATCTTAGACCCTTTTATCTTAAAGAAACAAAACAATATCTAATATCTAAAAATATTCATTTGAGTGAAAAACAAATATGCGATATTTACATGTCTTTTGGAGGGATACCATATTATTTAAATCAAATTATTAAGGGAAAATCAGCAACACAAATTATTAACAAAGTTTGTTTCCAAAAAGAAGGTATTCTATATGATGAGTTTGATAAATTGCTTGCAGCTTTATATGATCAATCAGATGTTCATTACTTAATCATTAAAAAAATTGCTAAAACTATTCGAGGTATATCTCGAGAAAATCTTATAAAGCAAACTAAATTAAGCAGTGGTGGTAGATTAAATAAACGTTTAAAAGAACTAGAGATTAGTGGTTTTATTCAAAGTTATGTGCCTTATGGTAACAAAATAAAAAACCAATTTTATCGAATTACAGATGAATATATTCTTTTTTACTTTCATTGGATTTTGCCAATCAAACGAAAGGGTATCCAAGCTAATAAATCATATTGGAAGGCAAAAGCGAGAACTCCTGCAGTTTTATCTTGGGCAGGAAATGCTTTCGAAATTATTTGTTTAAAACATGTTGATAAAATTCTTCAAGCATTAGATCTTGAATCTATTTCATGTGAAGTAGGGTCTTGGAGATATCTTCCAAAAAAAGGAGAAAAAGAAACTGGAGCTCAAATTGACTTACTATTCGATAGAGAAGATGGAGTTATTACCATTTGTGAAATAAAATATTCAGACACCCAGTTTAAGATCGATAAATCATATGCAAAACAATTGATTAATAAAATAGATATTTTTGAAAAATATTTCCCAACCAAGAAACAAATAAATGTTGCCATGATCACTATGAATGGAATTAAACCTACGGTTTGGTCAGAAGAATTAGTACAGAACGAAGTAATTTTTAGCGATTTATTTACATAGTTTTACTTATTAAATAACTATATTTATTCAATATCGAATTTCAAAACGATCAAATGATATCTCTTTTTTTGTGAAATTCTTTTTTATGCTAGCAATTGATCCATGACCTGGTTTTTTTTCTATTTCCTTTAAAAATTTCTCTAAAATTTCTCGATCTCCTATCGCTAAAACCTCAACAGAACCATCTCTTAAATTTTTCACATATCCTGTAATTTTCAATTCTTCTGCAAAGACCTTCACTTGCTGTCTAAAAAAAACGTCTTGAACATTTCCTTTAAAAATTGCATGAAGCTGGACTATTTCTTTCATTCTTCTTCCCAATTAAACCTTTCAATTAATTTTATTGTTTCATCTATGTTTACCGCTGCATTTATCCCTATTCTTAAAGATTTAATATCTCTACTCCCTCTTAAAAACCAACCGCTAATTCTTCTTAAATCAAAAACAGCTTTGTCTTTTTTCTCTTCTATTAGATATGAAATATATTTTAAAAGAATTTTTTTTCTTGAAATATTTGGTTTGTTTTTATTAGTAAAATAACTTTCAATATCAGAGCTGAGCCATGGAGATGAGAGCATACCTCTTGCTATCATAACACCATCTACATTGGTTGATTCAAACATACTTTTTACATCATCTGGAGTATATAGATCTCCATTTCCGATAACTAAAATATCATTTTTAGCTACGTTTTTACACTCTTTAATATAATCCCAATTAGATCTGCCAGAATATCCCTGTTTTTTTGTTCTACCATGAATAGTAATCATTTTTGCGCCTGCATCAATAGCAATTTTTACAATCTCACTAGCAACGATAGAGTTATCATCCCATCCAAGTCTTATTTTTATACTAACTGGAATTTTTACTGCTTCTACTAATTTTTTTAAAATTTCAAAAATTTGTTTTGGATTTTTTAGCATTGCAGCGCCTGAACCATCTTTTGTAACTTTTTGAACAGGGCATCCGCAGTTAAAATCGATTATATCAAAACCCAAATCTTCTAATTTTCTTGCAGCATCCGTAGCAACATTTGAATTAGCGCCCAATAGTTGAGCACCGATTGGCAACATATTTTTAGTATATTTTAATAATTTAGTAGATTTTTCTCTGACTAGCGCCTCCATTTTAATCATCTCACAAAACATCAGCCCGATATGAAAATCTCTTATTAATCTTCGATAAGCAAAATCTGTATATTCAGCGAGAGGAGCATATATGATATTGTGAGGAAGTTTTAAGCTGCCAATAGCGAAATCTTTTTTGAAACTCATTTTAAAAAATTAAGGACAATTTTTTCTAAAAACTGCAAAATCAAAAAACCGATTAAAGGAGAGACATCAATCATTCCACCAATTGGAGGAACAATTTTTCTAAAAATATTTAGATATGGATCTGTATAATAAGCAATAAATCTCATGAAATTATGTTGTCTTAGCTGAGGAATCCAAGAACCTGCAACTCTAAGAATTAAAAAAATAGTATAACAAGAAAAAAGAAGTCTTATACTTTGAGCAATCATAATAACATTTTTTTTTTACTTTGCTGTAATTTTACTCATAAAAGCTATTAAAGTCATGAAAAAATAAGCCTTTTAAATTTTTCTTTGAGCTTTCTTATAAATAGCTATAAGCGTTAAAATTGTAGGCTTTTAAATGTTAGGATTTTTTTTAATGAAAGCTATTGGTATAGATCTAGATGCAGATGTAATAAATCTATCTATCATGAGTAAAAACAAAGATTTAATTAACATTAAATCTTTGGATATTAGTGACATCCCAAAGAGCGATGTAAAAAAGCTTTACATTGCCAATAAAGATAATTATTTAATCACATCAGCATTAGATTCATCTGATGTAATAATTAAAAGCTCTGATTTTAATATAAAAAATTCTTTATTTATAAAAAAGGCTATAAAATTTCATGAAAGCTCTATTTCTACATTAGATATTGATAAAGTTATCATATCTACAATTCATTTTAAAAATGAATCCAAGTTAAAATTTTTTATTACAACAAAAGAGATGTTAAACAAGCATTTATTTAGGCTGAAACACATAAATATCGATCCAGATAAAGTAACTTCAACATCTCAAGCCTTAATTAGATTTATAAATTTTTATTTTAAAGATATAAAAAGCTCATTTTTGGTTCATATAGCAAAAAGTAAAACAACCTGTGTTTTGATGAAAGATAACCAACCGATAAAAACTTATAGCATAAAAATTGGAACAAATAAATTAATAGAAGCTTTAGATGATGACAAAGTATCAAAAAATTCAAAAATCGATGTTTTAAACTTAAATAGCAAGAGCAAATTAAAAACTCAATTAAATCATCTCAAAAAAGAGATCGAAAAATCTTTTATCTATTTTTGCAAGCCACTAGAAGAAAAACATCCAATGATTGTAACTGGCGATATAAATTATTTTACAAATATTTCAGAATTTCTACTGCATGATAAAGTAACAAAAATTATAAAAAGCCCACTTTTGGAAAAAAAGATAGAATATAAAAAATTTGCAATATGTATTGGTCTTTCTTTAGATGCTTTGCAAAAAGATTCTTTATCTCTGCAGTTTCGAGAAGGCGAATATACGCCAAGCAAAAAAATAGAAAATGTCGGTAAAAAAACACTTTTTTTAACTCTGATAATTTTAGCTTTTTGCTTTTTAATAAATTTTGGATCAAATCACTTTATAAAAGAAAAAGAGAACTTTTTGCAGCAAAGGCTCACGTTTCTTAGAAATTCAGAAAAACGATATTTAGATATTCAAAAAAAAGAGATTTTTAAAAATTTTTACGATGATTTAAATGAATTCGAAAAAAAACTTGAGCTTGAGAACAAAAACTTTCCTTATATTTTAAATGCTCCAAGCGTTAGTGAAACCCTAACTTGGTTAAATAACCATGAATATTTAAAAGATGCAGAGATTACATCTTTTAATTACGTTTTAGAAAAATTTCCAACAGCTTTTACAAAAACAGATCCTTATTTAGCGAAAATTGATATAGAAATCAAAACAAAAAAACCGTCTTTAGCTAGAAGTTTTTATGATTCATTATCGAAGGGTCAAGGACTTGTTAATCAGGCTCATAAGATCTCATGGAAAGCTAAAGATGATCGTTATATAGCTACTTTTTATTTAAAAAATATTAAAACCAAAAATTAAAAAAAATGTTAAACGATATTTATAGAAAAATTGGAAAAATTTGTATCTACAAAAAAAAGTTGATTTTTGTTCTCATTACTTTTTCATTTTTAATAGGTTTTGTTTTAACTTTTTCATTTTATAAGTTTTCCAAACTAAATGATTCAGAAAAAAAACTACTTTTTTTAGAAAAAAAATCTGTTAGCACAATATCTAAAAGAAAAGAGATAAAAGATTTTATAGAAAAGAAAATTTTATTTGATAAAAGTTTTGTTGAAAAAAAGCTAGAGCATTTAACATTTTTAGAGAATGAAAAATCAATTTTATCCAATCTCTTACTCCATCCGGCATTCTCAAGCAGCTCTCAAATCAAAAAAAGAATAAGCTTTATAAACAGCGATCAAAATAGACTAAAATTTTTAGAAGAGAACATAAAAAATTCTACTTTTATTAAAGAGTCTGATCTATCGCAACTAAAGAGTTTAGAAATTGATGATATTGATCTTCAAAAGCTTTTATCATTATTAGAAGATGTTCAAATAGATGGATACTTTCCAGAAACCCTCTCCCCTCAACTTTTAATAAAAAGCTTTACCCTAAGCAAAAAAAGAGAGAATATATTCTCATTAAACATGAAAATTTTTAAACGTGAATTTTTAAGACAAAAAATATGAATAGAAAAAATATAATTTTAGCACTTTTTATATCCACAATTTTAATTTCTTGTTCATCTAGATATCAAGAAAATGAAATTAGTTGTATTCAAATAGTTGATAGAAATGGCCTTAGCGAGACTATCTCTTCTGAAGATACATTAAAAAAATACCAAAATACTAATTTTGAAGATGTTCAACCATATAAAAAAGTTTTAAGAATTTATAATAAAGATGCTAGTAATAACACTACATCAATTTTAACTGCTTATCATGAAAATGGCCAAATCTGGAAATATTTGGATATAAAAAATGCAAGAGCTTTTGGTAAATACAAAGAATTTTATCCAAATGGAGCTCTAAAAATTGATGCTACTGTAATATCTGGAACAGCTGATTTTAATGATCAAGAGAGCTGGCTTTTCGATGGAACCAGTTTTGTTTACAATGAAAAAGGCACATTAATATCAAAATTTTATTATGAAAAAGGCACTCTTCAAAATGATGCTCTTTATTATTTCTCAAATGGCCAAATAAAAAAAATTGTTCCATATGTAGATGATGAAATTACCGGAGAGCTTAGACAATACACAAAAGATGGCGAAATTTTATTAAAAACCACATATAAAAATGGGATTAAACATGGATCCAATATCGGATTTTTCTCAAAAGAAAACATAGCCTTTATTGAAGAGTATGAAAACAACCTTCTACTAAACGGACAATACTTTAAAAAATCTAGAATAAAAATGGCGACAATCAAAAATGGTGATGGAGAGAAAGCTATTTTTAAAAACCAAAAAATAAAAAAACTTATCGAATATAAAAATGGAAAACCAGAAGGAAAAGTTCAAATATTTTCATTAGATGGATATCTTCAAAATGAATATTTTCAAAAAGATGACATTAAAGAAGGAATAGAGACAGAATATTATAAAAAAAATGAAATCCCTAAAAACTATAAAAGTAGTAATCCAATTCCGAAATTAGAAATTACTTGGAGCTCTAATAACATCCATGGAACTATAAAAACATGGTATAAAAACTTAAAATTAGAATCTCAAAAAGAATATGTACATAACAAAAAAAATGGGCCTCATTTTGCTTGGTATGAAAATGGCGCTGTTATGTTTATAGAAGAATATGAAGATGATACTTTAACAAAAGGCTCATACTATCAAATAAATCAAAAAGATCCTACATCTACCATAATAAATGGAAATGGAACAGCCACTTTATTTGATAAAGAGGGAAGATTTATAAAAAAAATTACATATGCTCAAGGAAAACCACTTCAATGATGCTAAAAAAAAATAACATTAGAAAAAAATTTATAAAACTTAGAAATGAACTCTCCCCAGTTAGAAGATCTATTGCATCTAAAAATAGCTTAAAAATTTTAAAGTTAAATTTTTCTAAAATTTTATCTTTTGCTCCAAAATCAAAAGAGATAAATCTTTGGCCACTTAATAAAAAATTAGCTGCAGAAAAAAGATTATATCTTCCCAAAGTTAATGAATTAAATTTAGATATTTTTGAAGTAACTGATTTAGATGAAGAGCTAATAAAAGGTAAATTCAACATTTTAGAACCAGATCCAACTAAATGTAAAAAAATTGCTCCAAGTGAGATTTCATGCATTTTAGTTCCTGCAATTGTTTTTGATAAAAATAATAATAGATTAGGGTTTGGAAGAGGATACTATGACAGGTTTTTACAAAATCTAAATTGCACTAAATTGGGAGTTGGTTTTTTAGAGCAGTTAGATCGATCAAAACTCCCTCATGAGATACATGATATAAAGCTAGATCATCTTTTTCTATTTTGAAAAGTATTTCAAAAAAATGACCTTCTCCACAGCTTAAGCTAGGAGATCAAAAAAAAAATTGACTATTCATTTCGTATATAAGTAAAATGAAAAAAAATACGTATATGAAAAAAAAATTAACTTTATTATTTTTAACTCTCACAATTTTTTGTTTCTCAGAAGAAAAACAATCGTGTAGACAAACATGTAATTATCAAAACCGATCCAGCAGTATTCGGCCATTAACTTATTCAAAACCGATCTATCCAAAAAAATATTTTACTGAATTAAATTATCTTCTTATGAACTTTTTCGAAGATGGTATAGAGTATGCTGAAATAGTTAATGATGGTTCGAAAAAATTTAGAAATGAACAAAAATTCAATCCAGGACTTCGAATAACTTTTGGGTTTTCTCTATCAAAAACATCTTTAGCAGAAAAATATTTGGATTTAACATGGACTTATATAAAAATGAAAAGAGGCTCCGATACAAATGTTAGAGGCACGATATACAATTTATTTCTACCTCCCAATTTTTTAAATAGCATTAGAGCATCTGCTAGTTTATCTGGAGACTTTAATACTTTAGATTTCAACATATCAAAACCGTATCACGTTAGTAAATATTACATATCTAAACCTTCGATCGGTATTAGAGGAGCTTTAATTAATCAAAAATATAAAATAGCATATGATATAGCAAATACAATCACTACCCTAAGAGCTAAAAATGATTACTTAGGAGTTGGCTTAAAAGCAGGATATTCAGCTGATTTTATTATAACATCCAATTATTCTTTTTACGCTAAAACTAATTTTGCTCTGCTTTATGGAAGAATAGATTTATCTCAAAAATCTCCTGGTGAAGTATCCGCCTTTACTAGATATACTATCAAAGAAAAAACATACCGAGTTCAACCAAATTCAGAGATCGCTTTTGGGTTAAGTTTTGATAGATCATTTAAAAATACCATAAATAAATTATCGATTAAAGTTGGCTATGAATTTTTACACTTTTGGGATCAGATTCAGCTAAAAAGATTTATGGATGAAGATCCTACAGCTGTTAAAACAGTCTCTAGAAATAATTTAAAATTCAATGGTTTGGTATTTAGCTTGTCTTTTGATATCTAATTTATTCCCTAAATACCCGTATTATCGGTGTTGTTAATAATAATTGATCTAAAGCTCTTATTGAATGAATAATTACATCACCAGGTGATACATCAAATGCTGCATAAACATATCTACCACTATCATCCGTTGTTATAGAAGCTATTATAAAAGAATCTGAACCTGTTAATGTTTCAGGAGGAGAAAAAGTTTGACCAAAATCAGATGAAGAGCTTGCATCCTTTGCAGAACCTGTACTATCCCAAATAACATAAACATTTTTACCAGTTTTATCAGTTGTAATCGCAGGATTTGTATTTGCGGTACCTGATGAAACGGTTATAGGAGAAGAAAAGGTAGCTCCAAAATCTGTAGATCTTGATAATAGAATCCTTCCACCAGTGTCTACCCGATAAACTAGATAAACATATTGTCCAGTATCATCGATTGCTATTTCTGGCTTAGTAGCTTTCCCAATACTCGATACAATATTTACAGCGCTAGAAAAAGTAGCTCCAAAATCTGTAGATCTTGCAAACTGTATATTGGTATTTCCTACATCTATTATTTTCTCCCATACTGCATAAACGTATTTTCCAGAAGTACTTGTCATAATTCTTTGGTTAGTTGCATTTTGATCATCTGCAGAAAGGGTAATAACAGATCCAGGTAGAGTCCAGCTAGCTCCAAAATCTATCGATCTAGATGTTTGAACTCTTGTTTTAGATGTACCCCCATCTACCCTTTGCCATATCGCATATACATACTGACCAGAACCATTTGTTGTGATTTCTGAAGAACTAGCATCCTCTCCAGTTGCTGAAAGAGCGATTGCAGATGCACCAGCTGGCCAAGTAGCTCCAAAGTCAGTTGATCTAGATGTTGTAATTATATTATCTGCACCAACTGTTTGTTGCCAACTTGCATAAACAAACTGCCCTGAACTATCTGTTGCTACATTCGGTTGGACCGCCACTGTAGCTGTTGATAAAACTTTAACAGAACCTATTGGAGTCCAGCTAACACCAAAATCTATAGATCTAGAAAGTTCAATCTGAAATGTTCCTGCTGGGGATCTTGGCCAGATACCATAGATATATTGTCCGCTCTTTGACATGGTTATATCTTCTGAGCCTGAGAAAGTTCCTGCAGCTGCTGATAGATTGAAAGAAGATGTCCAATTAACTCCAAAATCATTTGAAATTGCTGCCTGGACAGCTGTAGAACCCCCTCGCCAAATAATAGCAACATTGGCACCTGTTGCATCGGTAACTATAACTTGGTCAGTAGAATCAATCCCCGACGAACTTCTCTGCTCAGGAGGCAATTGCCAAACAACTTCAGAAAAGGCCTTTATTGTAAAAAATGAAGAGATTATGAATGAAAAAAAATATAAACTACAAACAAACAATCGAGATTTATTACTTGAAAAAAAAAATTTAAAAATCATCTTTTTTTCTCCTTAATTCTTTATAAACAGTCACATTATTCGATATGCTTTGAGGATCTGAGAAAGAAGATCCATAAAATTGTGATGCTGACATTTGAATAACATCTTTTATACCATCTGATCTTGTCCAAACTATATAAGTTTTGACGCCATCATCTGATATGGTTATTTGAGGATTTTTAGCATTTTCAACCAAAGCTAAAAGTTTATCCGTTGATAAAAAATTCAAAATTATCAAAAACAAAGCAAATAAATTAAGCTTAGATTTCATAAAAATACCTTTCAATTTTTTAAAAAATTGAAAGAATATTAAAAAAAAATTTATTAATAGACAATTTTTATTTTGTATTGTGATTCTTTCTTTAAATTTAGAGATAAAATATATATATCCTTAACTCAATAGGCGCTTTTAAAGCGCCTATAAATTCTTATTTAAATTTAATTTGAAACTGTCTTTGGAACAGAAAAAGTAACGCCGTAATCGTTTGAATGAGATTCTTGTATCACATCTTTTGTACCATCTGATCTCGCCCAGCTAACATATACTTCTTTTCCTGATTGATTAGTCATTACTCTTGGATTTTTTGCATCCTGACCTACTTGAGATAAATCCAAACCATATGTTGTCCAAGTAGCGCCATAATCATTTGATTTACCTAATTGAACAATATCATTGTATCCATTTGATCTTACCCATACCACATATGTATTTTTACCATTAGTATCAGTTGTAATATCTGTATCTTTACAATTCTGCCCATACTTATTTAATACATGTGGAGCTGTAAAAATCTTGCTTGAGTCTGTTGAAAATACAACATGAACATCTGTAAACATTCCATCAAACGTGTACCAAGACACATAAATGTATTTAGCATCATTGCTAGTAACTATTCTAGGATTGTCCACTGAAAATCCAACAGGTGATAGATCTATTACATCAAAAAATGTAGATCCATTATCTGTAGATTTTCTAAATTGAGTTACGTAATTTGCGCCATCATATCTCGCCCAAATAGCATAAACTGAAGTTCCATCAGTTACAATTCTAGGATCTCTTGCATTTTCATCTGTTTCAGATAAATCTACAGTTGAGTTCCAATTTGCACCATAATCAGGAGAGTGTTTAAATTGAATAATATCGTTTATACCATTTGATCTTGTCCAAATGGCGCAAACACAATTTTCATTTATATTCGTTGCAATTTGAGGAGTATTAGCATTTTGTCCAACATCTGATAAATCAACCGGATTTGAAAAGGTTTGACCAAAATCTGTAGATCTTGAAAATTGAATTATATCATTTGCTGAGTTAGATCTTTGCCAAATTGAATAAACATGATCACCTATAAAATTAGTAATCATATGAGGATTTGAAGCATTTTGTCCAGTAGCTGATAAATCTTGAGGGCTAGTCCAATTTTGTGCAAAGTTAAGAGAACTAGAAAATTGAACAATATCATTCGTACCATTTGATCTCACCCATGCCGCATAAACATTTTTTTCTGTAGAATCGTTTGCAAAACATGGAGTTGTAGCATTTTGCCCTATGTCAGATAAATCTATAGGCTTATTCCAATTAGCTCCATAATCCGAAGAGCTGGTTACTTGAATGATATCATTTGAAGAATCATTTTTTGTCCAAAGATCGTAAGAGTATTGTCCCTGTCCATTCGTTATAATATAAGGAAATTCAGCATTTTCAACAGCTGCAAAAATTTGATTTTGAGATATAAAACTAATTAATAAAAAAAGCAAAAACAATGAATTTTTAATCTTAAATTTCATAACATAACCTTTGTTAAAAAAAATTTAAAAAAATGTTAAATAATTAATTAATAATAAACAATTTTTTTTTGAATTTTTATTAGTTAATAATTCGAATTTTTTAGTTTTTATCAGATTCCAAAAAAAATTATTTTATATTTTTTTTAGGTTTGCAAGACAAGCAAGATGTTTTTTTATTATTTTGATCTTGATCATTTTTTTGATCTTTTTTCGGTTTAGGTTTGCAATATTTAGAACCAGGACATGAGTGAGCTGTTACCATGGCTCCAGCTGCTACCTCTGAACAAACCGAATAATACCCTTCATATGAACATCTCCAAATTACTGTATATGGAGTATAAGATGAAGTAGCATCGTAGTTAGATATCCACTCTGTTGATGTTTGATCTGTACTCCAAACAGATTGCTCTTCTGGAGCAAAGTTTTTTTGAGCGATCACTTTTCCATCTGCAGATTGAACAATAGCTGTTAATTCAAATGGACTATCATTAAATAACTTAATTCCATCAGCAAAAAGAAAAAAACTAGGAAATAATAAAAAAATTAAAATTTTTCTCATTTTTCTTTTTTCTTTGTCTAAATTTAGAGATAATATTAAGAAAAATAAATATCAATATCTAAATTTCTACAAAATAGATATGAATGAAAAATAGATATCTAAAAGTTATAAAAGAAACTCCGATACTAAATACTGATAATTTCAGATCTATCTTTGGAGGCATTGATCAAAATTCTTTAAAAACAGATGAAAAGGGGCACATTAGAGCAATAGAGTTTGTAGCTCTAAAAGATATGGTATTTAAAATAGAGGAAAAAACAATTTTTCCATACATATATAAAATCAGTTCAACTTTTTATAAATCTGAAAATCTCTACATAGATTCTAGATTCACAATACCTCTGAGTTCTTCTGTAAATATAAATCCCAATTATATCTTAACCCCAAATAAGATAATAAAAAGACTAATATCACATCTTGGAGAAAAATATATTTGGGGGGCAAATTACTCAAAAGGAATAAAAAATCTTTTAAAATTTTATCCACCATCAAATAAAATCAATAAAGATGTTTTAGATAAATGGATTTTAAAAGGAGTTGATTGCTCCGGAATTTTATTTGAAGCAACTAATGGCTTTACTCCCAGAGATACTAAAGATCTTTTAAATTATAAAAATCCTGTTTTAATTGAAAATCTCTCCATCTATGAAATATCAAAAAAAGTAAAGCCGCTTGACATAATCGTTTTTAAAGGTCATATTGTAATCATTTTAAATGAAAATTACACAATAGAAAGCAGAGAAAATTTTGGAGTAATTAAAACTCCTTTAATTGAAAGAATAGAAGAAATTCATCAAACAAAAAAACCAAAAAATATCTATCAAAGCTCACAAGATTACGTCATTAGAAGATGGATCTGATCTTTTCCTCTTTTTTTTAAATTAAGCTCATTTGTATTTATTTATAAAAAACACCCATATTATCAAACTATTTATCACTGATTCTTTCAATAAAATAACAATAAATTGTTTTTTTTTAATTTATGATATTATTGTTTGACGTTTTTTTTATTTGTTCTTATATAGGTATATATAGGGGGAGTTTTTCATAAATATTCATTTTTGGAATCAAATATTGAGGTTCCAATTAGAAAATTATGAAAAAAAAGAAACACTAAGTTGCTTACAAATATAATAAAAAACGCTCTAATATCAATAAAAAAAGCAAAAGTTTTTTTATTTATTTTATCTTTTTTCATTTTAAATTCTAAAGCAATTTTTGCTTTTGAAGTACCTGCTGACGGAACATTAGAAGATGGAATTAACGCTGCAAATTCAGTAGCTGAACAAATTAATATCAATGCAGGTGTAACCTTAAGCGCTCCTTTACCCGTTATTATAGGTACATATGTAATTAATGGAAATAGCAATACTCTTACAGGAAGTTCTGCCCATAGAGGATTTATCATATTAGGATCTGGCAATAGCCCTACAATTCAAGATATTACTATCACTTCAACAATTGCTGATGGGGGAGACGGAGGAAATTCATTTCAAGATGATGGTGGTTCTGGAGGAGGAGGGCTCGGAGCTGGAGGAGCGATCTATGTTGGAGATAGCGCAAGCGTAACATTATCTAATATAACATATACCACCAATAATGCTACAGGAGGTAACGCTGGAACCGTAGGAGCTGCGGGAATTAGTGGCGGAGCAGGCGGTGGAGGTCTTGGTGGTAATGCAGCGAATGCAACTGGTGACGATGGGACCGGAGGCGGAGGAGCCTTAGAAGGAGATGATGCTTCAGGTTCTACTGGAGGAGGCACATCTCCCTATGCTGGAGGAAATGGAGCTACTACCGGGGCTGATGGTTCTGCTGCTGGCTATGGTGGTGGCGGTGGTGGTGCAGCTAATACAGCAACTGTTAGAGCTCCTGGCGCCGGAGATTTCGGTGGTGGTGGTGGCGCTGGCGCTGGACCATCAGGAAATGCGAATGCTGCAAATGCAGGATTTGGGGCCGGCGGTGGTGGCGGTGGAGTTGCTAGTGGTACAGCAGGAACGTCACCATTTGGAGGAGGAGATGGAGCTGCAGGAGGAGCCACGGTAGCAGGTCAAGGTGGTGGTGGAGCAGCTCTTGGTGGTTCAATATTTATTGATTCTACTTCAACTGCAACTATAATAGAAGCAACATCATATCCTTTTACAACTACAAATACTTTAACAGCAGGAACAGGTAATGGCTCTCCATCTACATTAGGAAATCATATTTTTCTTGCAAGCGCGGGTAATTTATCAATAAATGCTGCTGGAACCTTTACTCTTACCCAAGCTATTGAGGCAGATTCAATAAATTCAACAGGAGGAATTGAAGTATTAGGAGGTGGTATAGTAAATCTTAGCGGGACTTCACCTGCACATTTAGTTAATACTTTCAGAGGGGATTTAACTATAACTGCAGGAACAGTTCAATATGATGCAGCTGTTAGTTTAGGCAATGGTACTGGAATAACTTTTCCATCTGCAGGAGCTGCTTCTACAAAAGTTTTAGAAGATACTTGGTCCATATCCGTAACTATATCAAATCCCATTACAATGACAGGTGATGGAACACTCAAAAGAAATTTTGCTTCATTTGCTCACAATATGCGATTAACTTCTGCAATAGTTGGATCCGGTCGTATTACAGTAATAGGAGTAGGAAGCATAAGACCACAAGCCGCTAGTCCCTCCTTTTCGGGCGGATGGAATATTGATGGACAAAGTGTTTCAACATCAGGAAATCTTGTGTTTGATTCTCCTGGTACTTTAGGAACAGGAAGTATTCAAATACGTAATGGTAATTATTCCGCGGCAGCAAATTTGGGCGGAATGCTTATGTATAAGGGCACTGGTAATAATTCTCTTTCAAATAACATCGAATTACCTTTAGGAGACGGTACAATTGTATTTGGAGAAAGTAACTCAGCTTTAACTCTTAGCGGTATAATAAGCGGAGTTGGAAATTTGACCTTTGATCAAACAGGTACTACTGGATCGTGCTTATTAACAAATAATTCAAATTCTTATTCAGGAACTACAACAATTCTTGATGGAACAGTGCATTCGAATGTAGCAGATGCAATATCTAATTCATCATCTATTACAATAACATCTCCTGGACAGCTTCAAATTAATACTGTTTCTCAAACTATCAAAAACTTTAGTGGAACAGGAAATCTTATACTAAATCAAGGATCCTCTAACACTCTTACTGTTAATCAAACTTCTGCCTTGACTCATTCAGGAGATATTTCAGGAAGTGGGAAATTTAATAAAGATGGAGCATCAACTTTAACATTTACTGCAGCGAAAACATATACAGGGGGTACAACTCTTACCGCAGGAACCTTAGAATTTGATAATGCTATAGCCGATGTGATTAAAGCATCTACTTCTGTAACAATAAACGGAGGAACTTTAGATATCTTAACTTCGTCTGCCGATCAAGAAATCAATGAATTGAGCGGCTCTGGAGGGACAATAGATATAAATAATAAGATACTTACAATAAATAATGCTACTGGAGTAGGGGGTACTTTTTCAGGAGTAATTATAAATACAACAGGACCAGGTAATATTATCAAAATAGGAGCTAACACTCTAACACTTGGGGGAACCAATACTTATACAGGAACTACAGCAATAAATGCGGGAAATATTACTTTACCATCTACAGGAGATATCTCTTCATCTTCTTCTGTTACTTTAAATAATGCGGCAAGTTCATTTATTCTTGCTTTAGAAGGGACTCCGTTTAGTCAAACTATTCAAACTCTTTCGGATGACGCAAGTGGCACAACAATTAATTTGAATGATAATACCCTTGTAATAGATCAAAGTGCACTTGGGACGACATATTCGGGAGTTATTTCAGGAACGGGCAGCAATGCTAGCATTACAAAATCGACAGGTACTTTTGAATTAAAATTTGCAGGAGTTAATACATATGGAGGAACTACAACTGTTAATGCTGGAACTCTCTCTTTAACAACAGCAGGTTCAATTACAAGTTCTTCTTTAACAGTGAATACAGGAGGAACATTTAATATTGAAACAGGGCCTGCAAATAAGACAGTTCAAACTCTTAGTGGAACGGGAGGTTCAATTACTACAAATAATAATCGTCTTACAATAACTCAAGGAGCAGGAGGAGGAACATATTCTGGAGTAATATCTGGATCAGGAAATGCTTCAGGAGAAAGTATTATTAAAGAGGGATCAGGAACTCTTACTCTTAACAACACTAACACATATACTGGATCTACAACAATAAATACAGGAATTTTAGACCTTGAAGCATCTGGTAATATAGCGACATCCTCTGCTGTAACTGTAACAAGTCCTGGACAACTTCAAATTTCAGCAGGCACCAAAACAATAAATGATTTTAGTGGCACTGGAAATTTGATATTAAATAACACTGGCGACACATTTACTGTTGATCAAACAACGACTCCTTTAACTCATTCAGGAGTAATTTCAGGCACTGGAAAATTTGCAAAAGCTGGAGCTGCAACAAATTTATTTCTTGAAGGAGCAAATACTTTTTCTGGCACAACAACAGTTACCGCTGGAACACTTACGCTTAGAGACACAGGAGCCATCGCCTCTAGCACTGAGCTAATTCTAAATACAGGAGCTTTTGAAATAGTAACAACAGGATCTTCTCTTAGCAAAACTGTTGGGGCTCTATCTGGCAGCGGAAATATTGATTTAAATGAAAATATTTTAACAGTTAATCAAGGAGCTCTTAAAACATATACTGGTATAATTTCAAATTCAATATTAGGAGGAAGTTTTGTAAAAGAAGGATCATTTAAACTTAACTTTGGAGCTGCTGGAGCTCATACGTATACAGGAACTACAACAATTAGTGGAAATGAGTTAGATTTAACAACAGCAGGAAGTTCTATAGTAACTTCTTCTGAATTAATTTTAAGTGGAGGAACTTTTTCAATAACGGGAGGAGCAAAATCCATTAAAATTCTCAGTGGAGCATCAGGAGCAATAGACTTAAAAACATTTGTTCTTTCAATTGATCAAACAGCTGTTAGGTCATATTTGGGAACTTTTACTGATGCAGCTATAACATCTGGAATTACAAAAGACGGATCTAGCAATTTAACTCTAGGAGGAGATAGCAGCGCTGGTTATAGTGGTAATACAATTATCAATGCAGGAAAACTTATTTTAAATGATGCAGGAGACATATCTAATGGAGCAACTCTTACAATAACCTCTCCTGGAATTTTTGCATTAGAAACCGCTACACCCACTACAAAAGGCATCAATCAATTATCTGGAACAGGAAACATTGAATTAAATACAAATTCTTTAACTATTACTCAGGGAACAGGACCTACAAGTTATTCAGGAATTATCTCAGGAACTGGGGGAATTGAAAAAGCGGGAGCTAATAATTTAACATTTGACAATGCAACAACAGCTCATTCATATACTGGAGGAACAACAATATCTAACGGATCATTAATATTAGATACAGCCGCAAGTTCTATAGCAACTTCATCATCAGTTGCCTTAACAGCTGGCAGTGCATCTTTAACTGTAACAGCAGCTGTTGGAGCCAAAGCAATTCAAACGTTAAGTGGCTCTGGATCTATCAATTTAAATGGAAATGATCTTACTATTACACAAGGGTCCGATCAAACCTTATCAGGGGTAATTGGAGGGGCATCAAGCGCGATTATAAAAGCGGGGTCCAGCAAGCTCACTTTGTCAGGAACTAATACATATACAGGTGCAACAACAATTAGTGCAGGCATTTTAGAATTATCTACCGGAACGGGGAGTATATCAGCCTCTTCCTCTGTAGCAATAAGTACTAGTGGAGCATCGCTTGATATTGCATCTTCTGCTGGGACAAAAACAATTAAAACCCTTTCTGGCGCTAGTGGCACAAATATTAATCTAAATAATAATGATCTTACTATAAATCAATCATCACTTCTACCTGCATATGCAGGCATTATTACGGGAGTAAGCGGTGGCATTATAAAAGATGCTTCATCGGCAAATTTAATATTAGGTGGAGCTAACACATATGCAGGACCAACAAGTATTACGGGAACTGGTGGAAAATTAATATTAAATGATACTGGAACTATTTCAGATTCATCATCTCTTACAATAATCTCCCCTGGAATTTTTGCAATAGAAACGTCTACCTCAACTGCAAAATCAATTAAAACTCTTTCTACAAGCGATGGAAATATCGAATTAAATACAAATCCTTTAACAATAACTCAAGGATCTAATGCAACTTATTCAGGGATTATCTCATCATCTACATCAACGGGAGGAATTACCAAAGCCGGAACTTCAAAATTGACGTTAAGTGGGGCTAATACTTATACAGGTCCTACAAACATAATAGCAGGAACGCTTACGCTAGACCCTACAGGATCCATAGATGCATCTTCTACTGTTACAATAACAAGTCCAGGTATTTTGGAAGCAAATAATGGAGCTACTTCTAAAGATCTTAACAATCTAAATGGAACAGGTAATATTGAATTTCCAATAGATTCACTATTATCTATTTCTTTAATAACTTCAACCACATTTTCCGGAAATATTGATGATAGTGGTAGTAATTTTGGAGAAATAACTGTAAATACCCTTGGAGCCACTGATGTTTTTACTCTATCAGGAACCAATTCTTTTAAACAAATCGCAAAAGATGGGGATGGAGTTTTAAGTGTTAGCTCTGATAGTAATTTGCCGAATACTTTAATTGATCTACAAGGAGGAACTTTTAGAGCGACAGAAACATTTACTACTTCAACTCCTTTCAGCATAACTGTAGCAGGCAATAAAGCAATCGAAGTTTTAACAGATAAAACACTAACACTTTCTGGTTCAATAACAGCTTCCAAGGATGTCTCAAAAACAGGAGCGGGAACTCTTAGTATAAACTCTGCAAATGTTGGAAACACAGGAGTTACAACTGTAGCTGCTGGAACAATGCTTATAAAACCTGCAGCTTCTTGGTCAGCTACTACGTTCAATATTAGCTCTGGAGCAAGCCTCACTGGAACCGGAACAGTTGATGCAGTTGTTACAAATGCAGGAACTATTTCTCCAGGCGAATCTATTGGTACAATAATAATTGATGGAGCATATACAGAAAATGGGACTTTGGAAATTGAAATAACAGGTGCACCAACCAATCTTTCTGATAAAGTAGAGGTCATAGGCATTCCAGGAACAGCAACATTAAATCCAGCAACTTCAACGCTTAGCGTAATACCACTATCTTCTACTGAATTTTTCCTAGAGGGAACTGAATATGTTATTATTACATCAACAGGCCTTAGAACTGGAACCTTTGGAACTGTTATTGATACAGATCCTAGGCTTGCATTTACCGTCAGATATGAAACTAATCGAGTAGTACTTATAATGAGTGATAGTGCGTTGTTCTTACCTATAAATGACATAATAAATCCAAATGCAAAAGCTGTAGCTGAATATCTTGGTAGTTGTAATTTTTCAAACCCTGATTTTGTAAGTATTTTAGTATCGCTTTCATCTTTAAATTTAGAAAATTTAACAGATGCTCTTTTGCAGATATCTCCTGCTAGATTTGGAGCTTTGCAACTTACAAATTACACAAATGATCAAACGGTTTCAAAAATACTCACAGATCGTTTAAGAAAACTTTATCGTTGTAATAAGGCTTGCAAGGATAATAGAGATGAGCCTTGTCTAAAACCCAAAACTTATGAATTTTGGGTCGAACCATTTAGTTATTTTACACATCAAAGAAATTTAGAAGATCAAAGACCATTTAAAAACAAGGTGTTTGGAACAATTATGGGAACAGATTTTAATTTTTCAAATAAGATAAATTTTGGTGGAGCTGGTGGTTATTCATATGGGGATATTGATTGGAGAGGCAATTTAGGATACGCTAAGATACACAGTGCTTATGGATCTTTATATGCAAGTAACTATAATCATTTTGGATTTATTAATGCTTCAGTAATAGCTACAGGAAATTTTTATGATACAAAAAGAAAGATTCGTTTTGCAGATGTTGATAGAAAGGCTAAAGGTAAACATAAAGGGTTTGATATTACAACTCATCTAGGTGGAGGTTTAGATTTTTTAATGGCAGATGATTTTTATTTTCAACCAACATTAGATGTTGATTACACTTATGTATGGCATGATGGCTTTAAAGAAAGGGGAGCAGATTCATTAAATCTTATTGTAGATACAAGTAATTTTTCTAGGGTAAGGGGAGCTGCATTATTGAATTTCATTAAAGATATTAAACTAACTAATCTTTGTATATCGCCAGCGCTTAGAGCTGGCTATGCATATGAAGATGAGTTAAGCAGCGCTAAAATAACATCTAGATTAGAAGGCGTTAGTTGTACAAAAAATAAATTCACTGTTCAAGCCTTTCATAAAAATCATTCTAAAGGAATTGTTGGAGCTAATATT
>SDBU01000963.1_pt1 | contig 42030 bp, 80 predicted proteins | sample 2277071 | NCBI WGS metagenome assembly SDBU01 (sample SAMN10397929, study PRJNA504765) | marine sediment metagenome | isolation source: marine sediment core GS08_GC12, 126 cmbsf | place: Arctic Ocean: Gakkel Ridge, Loki's castle | collected 2008
TGAGATTGAAGAGGATGAAGCGCGTTTAGAACGTTTAGAGGAAGAGTAAACTTCTTTTCATGTATAGAAAGTACCACCTACGAGGTGTTATGAGGACACGAAATGAATTTCAAGAAACGGTTGAACTGAAAGTGCTATAATAAGGCATGGGTAAACTGACTAAGAAGCAACAAGCATTCATTAATGAGTATGTAAAGTGCTGGAACGCTACACAATCGGCAATAAAAGCGGGTTATTCTAAGAAGACCGCTTACTCTATTGGGTCACGTTTGTTGAAGAATGTTGAGATTGCAGAAGAAATCAAGCGCAGAGTTGAAGAAAAAACAATGTCTGCTGATGAGGCGTTAGATCTTCTGTCTGACCAAGCAAGGGGCGATTTGAAAGAATTGCTTGAAATAACTCCCGCTGGCTTTACTTTCAGATTGATGGAAAAAGATGAAGACGGAAATGTGATTATTAACCCCAATACAAAACTCATAAAGAGAATAAAGCAAAAAGTAACGACTTATCTGTCTAAGAAAAAAGATGGCGAGGATAGAGAGGTTATTGATACAGAGTTGGAATTATATAGTTCTCAGCGAGCATTAGAGCTTATTGGAAAAGCACACGGGCTATTTATTGATAAGATTAAGTCGGAAAATGAGGTAAAGATAATCGTTGAGGAGGTGGAATATAAGAGTCGCGCTTCCGATATTGACCCCGAAACAAAGAGAGATTAATTTACACCCTGCTAAAAACAAGGTACTTGTTGAGGGGCGTAGATTTGGCAAGACGACATTATTTGCTTATATGGCAGTTAAAAAGTTGCTTGGAAATACTAAGAGGGGGATTGCACCTGGCAGAGTGATAGAAGCTGCTCCGATTGCTAAACAAACCAACTACTTTTGGAAGTACTGTAAAGTTTATTTAAGGTCATTAATAGATTCTGGAATTGTGAAGAAGTGGGAGGGTGATAGACACATGGAATTTGGGGATGGCTTATTAAGCACTCAAACGGCATGGGATTCTGATACATTTCGCGGAGGAGACGCGGATTTATTATTGCTTGATGAATATGCCTATATGAAAGACGATTCCATTCTTGAAGAGGTTGGATTTCCTATGTTGCTTGATACAGACGGGTGCGTGATAATAGCCACTACCCCGAACAAAAGAAACTTTGCCCATAAACGATATATGAAAGCAAAGGGCGATCCTACTAATGAGTGGGCTGCTTTTCATGGTACGAGTTGGGATAATCCGCATTTACCGAGAATAGCCTTAGAGCGAGTCATGCGAAATATGAATGTTGGATATGACTATAAGAACGGGATTTATTCACCGGAATACAAGCAGGAGATCATGGCAGAGTTCTTGGCGGGGGAGGGAGCCGTATTTTACAATATTAATGCTTGCCTTCATGCGGAGTTATCAGAACCTAAAAAGCATAAAGGGCATATTATCGTAATGGGTGGAGACTGGGGTAAGCAGGTAGACTATACTGCTTTTGGTGTTGGCTGCTGGACTTGTCATAAAGAGTTAAAACGGATCCGGTTCAGGAAAGTGGATTACCACTACCAGAGAAACGTACTAAAGAAACTGATTCAAAAATGGAATATAAACTATCCTCTAATTGAATTGAACAGTATTGGAGAAGTAAACTTTGAAGAGTTGCTAAGAGAAGGGATGCCAGTATTAGGTTTCACCACTACGATGCAGTCTAAGATAAGTTTGATCGAGAATTTGAAATTAGCACTGGCTACCGAAGAATGGCAGTTCCAGGATGATGATATTTGGAAGAGTGAGTTAGAGGCTTATGAGCAAACAATTAATAAGTTGGGAAGATCCAGCTATTCAGCACCAAAGGGCTTACATGATGATACGGTTATGGCGAGGGCGTTGATGCTTTATGCTTATCCGTATTACTTGGCGAATAGAGAAGAAACGGTTGTTTATGATGAACGTGTAAACATATCCCCATTCTGAGGATGACATATTTAGTAAGGTATAATAGGTTATGGCCGCATTAAAACAATATATCACAATCGTAAAGTTGAAATATAGATTGGCTTGGATATGTGGTAAAAGAATGATTGATCTCTGTGATAAAAGATGTCGGTATTCCTACAAAGAACTAATATTAAATAGTAGCCCAGATGTTATATGGGATTACTTATATGGGGAGAATTAATGAGAGAGCAAACGAAATTATGGAGGTAAGAATGAAAAGTGAAAAGAAGTTTGAAGAAGAACTCTTTGGCAAAACCATAAAAGTCAAAGAGAAGAAAAAGAAACTCGTGAAGGTAAAAGTTTTACAAGAGCCAAAGGTCAGCGAAGTTGCTCGATTGAGAGCAAGCATAGCGGCTGAAAGGAATGCGAATGTCAAAACTAAGCGAAGCTCTTGACAGGTTAGGAGAATCAGAATCCAGAAATGTAAAGATGGTTGAACGTCTTGCTGGATTGGAACTTGCCCTTGAAGATGTGGGTTGGACAAGATTATGGGGAGAAGAATCAGATCAGGAGTTTACCAGGACGTCATTAGGGAAGATCGCACACTTAAGCCGGTTGATGTATTTAAAGAACCCTCTTATTAGTCAAGGGGTGCGTGTAAAAAGGAATTACGTATGGGGGCAGGGCGTTTCTATTAAAGCGACAGACCCTGATGTGGATAAGATCATACAGCAATTCTTGAACGATAGAAAGAACAAGCAGGAGATAACCGGACATCAAGCACAAATATTGAAAGAAGCTGATCTTGAGTGTGATGGAAACATATTTTTAGTCTTTTTCTTAAAAGGTAAAACGCAGGTGCAAGTAAGATCATTGCCATTTGTGCAGATTATTAAGAAGATAAACAACCCGGAGGATTATAAGGACACTTGGTACTATCAGCGAGAGTGGCTTGATAAGACGGGTTCAGGGCATAAAGAATTACATCCTGACTGGCTTTATTTACCGAATAAGCAGCCGAAAAAGATTGATGGTATAACGGTACGTTGGGATGCGCCTATTTACCACATCAAGATTGGTGGTTTCTCCGATTGGCAGTTTGGAGTTAGTGAAGTCTATGCGTCAATAGATTGGGCAAGGGCTTACAAAGAGTTCTTAGAAGATTGGGCAACTATCACAAGGGCGTATGCAAGGTTTGCTTGGAAGGCAACTGTAAAAGGAGGCTCAAGGGCAATAGCAGCAACAAAGTCAAAGTTCCATGCTAACGATGTTGGGGATATGAAAGCACCTCCTTCTACTGCGTCATTTGCGATTCTTGGCGATGGCGCAGGACTTGACCCAATTCGTACCGCAGGAGCAACGACTTCCCCGAATGACGGCAGGCGGATTATGTTAATGGTTGCTTCGGCATTAGGACTTCCTGAAACGTTCTTTGGTGATGTGTCGGTAGGGTCATTAGCTACGGCTACCTCACTTGACCGTCCTACGGAATTGTGCATGATTGACCGCCAGATGTTATGGTCAGATGTTTTTACGGACATGCTTAACTACGTTCTATTGAAAGCCATTGAAGGGAAGAAGCTGAAAGGCGAATTGAATCCAGAAGAAAACACACTACCACAGATCGAATGGGAAGATACGGACTTTGACGATCAAGTACAGATACGATTTCCTCCTATTATTGAAGGTGATCAAGCACAGAATGTAAAAGCAATAGTTGACGCTTCTATGACCGGATTGGTTGATTCAGAAACTTTGGCACGCTTGTTACTGGTCGCTTTGGGAGAGCCGGATGTTGAACAGGCACTTGAACAAATGCAAGATGATACCCAAGAAGCAAAGGAAATATGGAAAAAGATTTCAGAGTTTGTTGAGAAATACCATAAGAAATGACCTTCTTTATAGGGTTTGTTTTAGGATTCTTGGCTGGGACTTTCTTTATGTTCGTTGTTGAGGAAGAGAGGTACTTGAAATGATTGTTTACGAGTACGCTTCTGGGTTGTTGGTGCTTATAATTCTTTTTGTACTGTTTATAGCATATCAAGCGGTAAGGAGATAATATGCCAAAATCATCACAAGCTAAAGTTGGCGGTAAGGGCAACAAGAAAATAGGGCGGAATAATGCTAAGTGCCAGCGGTATCGTGCTATGGGAACACGTGAAAAGAATAAACTCCGCAGGGTACTAAGATCAAGCGGAGAAGTAGCCGCATTAGAATATGCAAGGGAACATAATTTAACTGCTTATCTTAAGAAACTATGAAAATAACAAATAGTCTTATTATCGAAAAGAGGAAGTGATGAATATTGAAAGCTTAACTGCTCAACCACCAACAGGATATTGTAGATATTGCAGTAATCCAGATGTGGGTTTTTATGTAATACATTATGGGCATTGCCCGAAGTTACATGAGATATTTATTCAAATAAGACAAGAGGAAAGCTTTTTAATTGAAGCGATGACCAGGGCATCTTCTGAGGCGCTATACGCCGAATTCTTTTTATAGATAGATAATACCTTATCAATGGTATTATGAGAACACAAAAAGAAGGTGTAATTAGTATACAGATGTTAATGCGGGTGAGTTAATAACTAATATGAAACCAACTGAACGTGAATTACGTTTACTGCCCATAAAGAATAGATTACAACATAGGATGGAAGCATTTTTCCGATGGCAGGCGCGCAAGTTTATGGAAGGATTTAAACGTACTAAAAGCAAGTGGCAGGAAGCAGGACCGCCTATTAGTCCGAGTGATTGGGAAAGAATCTTTGATATGATCGCTTTAGATTCGGCGGGGGTTGTTGGTTATGCTTTCGATGCTGCAGCAGCAGAAGCTATGCTTGCGGCAGGATTGATGAGAGCCGGTACGGTGGACGTGACCGTGTCTTTTACTCTTAAGAGTCCGGCAGCAAAAGAATACCTTGAAAACTTTGGTTATCAGAAGATCTCTCAAATAGACGTAGTAACGAAAAAAAGAATTGGAAATATTATCACCAAAGGATTAGAAACAGGTGAGGGTTATGGTGCTACTGCCAAGAAAATAAAAGATATGTATAGTGAAATGGCTGCTCCCTCTCCTTTGAAACATATTAGGAATAGGGCAGAGTTAATTGCGGTTACTGAAACCGGGAACGCTTACGAAGAAGCGGCTATGATACAATCGAAAGGTTTACAGATGGCGGGATTACCCATGCTGAAATCATGGCTTACAGTGGGAGATGATAGAGTTAGTGATGGTTGTTTGGAGAATGAAGCGGTTGGCTGGATACCGCTTGATGACGCATTTCCGTCAGGTGATATGAACCCATTACGGTTTCCTGGTTGTAGATGCGGCGGACTAACAAGAATGGCTATGCCGGGAGAGACGTATGGTTAGTGAAAAGTTTAGAATTTTCTTGATGGCGTGCAGACAGGCGTGCATTATCTTTATTGGTGCTATTGAAACATATCTCGAAATGGACCGTAGCATTGTACCAAGACATAAGAGGAAATGACGGTAAATATAAAAAGGAGCAAGTGATGAAATTGTGGTTGGTTATGAACTGTGGCTATGATTATGTAAACGATAAGATTCATGCGGTGTGTACTTCGGAGCAAAGGGCTATTGAATTATTTGAAGAACTTATGAAGGAGCAAGGCAAACCACCACCCTGGAATCAATGCGGGTATACGGAAATAGAATCAGACGTATTTATGAAACAGGAGTAAGTAATGGAGGAAGAAAAGAATTGGGGACTATGCCCTAAATGCGGAAGGTGGCAGGTTCTTGATAATGTCTGTGAGCGGTGCGGTTGTGAAGTGGATAAGTTTAAAAGAGTAGTTGTTCATACACATCCCAACAGGCATGAACGCAGGCGAAGAGAAAAGAGATTCAAAAGGAAATATCTCGGCGAGAAAAACGAGTCTGTTTGACTTGACACAATTCATTTAATGGTATAATGAAATGTTGGTTACTGTAATCGCGACCCGGAGACGGGTCGTTTTAAGTTAAAGGAGACAAATGCGCCTAAAGATAAAAAATATCGAAAAGTGTATTGATGAAGCCCTATTGAAAGACATGAGCGTGGGGGACGTTAGAAAAATACTAAATGACTCATTAAATGAAAAGATTACCGCAAGCGCGGATTACATGTATATTGAGGACTTGTGGGAAGATAGGTTAGTTTATTCAACTGACACAGGTTCATTCAGGATAGCATTCGTAATAGATGAGAATGGAGAGGTTATTTGGGGCATACCAACCGAAGTTGTGCGTAAAGTAACTTATGAACCAAAGGAAGCTAAGAAACTTGAAAGTAAAGGAATTATATTGAAGGAAGGCAGGAAAGGAAATTTATTTCCAATAAAGATAATCGCGCCGGGATGGGGTTCATCGGGTTATTATCCTAAAGAAGTATTAGAAAGGGATAAGGATGTTTTCAAAGCGGGCTTACAGATGTTTTGGGATCATCCGACCTTATCAGAGGAGGAAGAACGTCCTGAAAGATCGTTAAGGGATTTAGCAGGAGTTTTAGCTACTGATGCTGAATGGAAAGAAGGGGGAAAACAAGGGGCAGGATTATATTCAACCATGAAAGCATTTGAGCCTTATGTATCGGCAGTCAAAGAACTCGCCCCGCATATTGGAGTCTCTATTCGTGCTTATGGAACAGCTACGGAAGGAGAGATTGACGGAGAGAGTGGACTGATAATTGAAGAAATAACAGATGCCGCAAGCGTGGATATTGTAACCATGCCGGGCGCAGGAGGTAAGGTTTTAGAACTCTTTGAATCTTATCGAAAAACAGAAGTAAAGGAGAACACAATGGCAGAACTAAAAGAACTGCAAGAAGCCAATAAGACGTTGACTAAAGAGAACGAAGAATTGACCGATGCCAGTGATACCGCGCAAGCGGAGTTGGCAATAGCCAATGAGAAGATTGAAGCGCAGGAAAAAGAGGTAATTGAGAATGAAGCAACCGCTTATGTAGAAAAAGCGTTAGCTGATTCTGACTTACCGGAAGCCGCGCAAAAGAAGATGGTATCTGGATTAGTAGATGCCTGTGAAACCATAGAAGGCAAACTTGACGAAGCAAAATTGGCCGCCGCAATTGAAAAGGCAGTAGCAGATGAATTAGCTTACATCGAGAGTATTATGCCTGAAGGTGGGATCCGGGGCATGGGAGATATCACAGAAAAACCCAAAGGTAAGATGAAAGAGTCATGGATTGACTTTTATGTAGCCAGAGGGATGACATTAGAAGAAGCCACTAAGATGGCTGAATTAGGAGAATAATTATGCCTAACATATATGATGATTATGATGTTGCAGGAAAGGAAATAAGCTCGACCTATGAAGGTCGGCATATCACCTTGATTGAAAGTTCATTGATGCATCCAGCTGATGACGATGGATTTGTACAAAAAGGTGATCCGATTGTATCCGGGAATATTGTTGGCGTTGCATTTAATACTGCTGCGGCTGACACTGACCAGATAGCGATTGACACCGAAGGAATTTGGGCGTTGATCGTTTACGGATTAGATGATGAAGGAAACTCTGACGTAGCAGTTGGGGATATTATCTATGCGGCTCGTTCAGATGCCACACTTTCAAAGATTTCAAGTCATACCACAAACGTACCATTCGGTATTGCGCTTATGACTAATACTGTTGGTAGTGGTGGCGCGGATGTGATTGCTGTAAAGGTTCACTGGGACTTCTGGTTTGACATTTACAGGGACTTTCTCGCAGGTGGGGCGGCAGAAGCCGCATTACGGGTTGATGTAAATGATGCCACAGAACTTGCTACTGGCTACGGTCAGGGTATCGTGGTTGATTACAACAACACAGGCGATAAGACTGGTGATGCCGAAATACAAGGTATTGCTATTGACCAGATAAACTCTGGTAACGTGACGTACATGTACGGTGAGACAATCTATCAGGTAAATAGCGGAAACCCAACAGTTTCTTTTGAGGCTGCATTATCCATCTATCAGGATGAACTTGGTGCAGCATGTGGGGGAGCAGTAGGTATTGATATCGGTTTGTCAACTGCAAATTCACCGACAGATCGACACGCATTTATGCGGATGAGATGCCATAATGCGGCGGGTGTACCGGAAGACGTGTTTAGATTGGAAGGAAACCCAACGGCTGACTACTTGATCAACTTCGCACATGCGAATAACCAGCCACCTATGATTGCCTCCTCGATTGGTGGAAACCAAAGCTGGAAGATTAGAATTCGTGCTGCGGGAGTGGATTACTTTATCCCGCTGTATGACGCATAAGAAAGGTTGTCGGAATGGAAATGGAAAAAGTCTTACTACAAGAACGGTTTAAAAGATTACAGGTTGAATTTAACAAGAAACTATATGTGTACTTTACATCACAACGTAATCTTGAAACATTGAAAGAAGACTTGAACCGAATCGAATCGGGGCTGGCTGAACTTGAAGGCTTGCTAAATGAAATAGGGCAAGCTGAAAAAGCAAAACAAGAAGTAGCTTTAGCGAAGAAAGCCCCGAATACAAAAGGAGCAAAATAATGGAATTTCTAAATTTAATGAAAAATTGGGATGGGTTCGGAAGTGTTCGCAAGGCTCGTTTCACCGAAGCACAGATCACCGCCGCCCTCAACCTGATTTCCAATAAAGCAAGAATGCCTGCTTATAAGCATGAATATATGCTCAAAGAGGCAATAACTACTGACGATTTCCCGAACTTGTTCGGGTTCGTAATTGATCGTGAAGTAATGGCACGCTATAAAGCGCATGTTGCTGATTTTAAGAATTATTTTAAGATGACAACCTTCCAGAACTTCAATACGGTAGAACGTCATAAAGTGGTCGGGGCAGATGAAAGACTGCCGGAAGTGTCTGAAAAGGGCGAGTACCTTGTATCAGAAATGAGTGAAGGTAGTTACGATCATAAGGTGTCAAAGCGTGGTAAGCAGTTTGATATTTCATGGGAAGCAGTTGTCAACGATGTGCTTGGCGCATTCAATGACATCCCTGAAAGATATGCAAACGCCGCGATTAGAACGGAAGCATGGGTAGCGACTATGACGTATGCAGACGCGAATGGTCCCGCTAATGCTCTGTTCGGCGACACGATCACAGATGCTGCAGATGGTCAATTAATAACCAACGAAGGTACATTGGCTCTCACGCAACCAAACTTAACAACGACTTTAGGGTTGATGGCGGCACAGACTGACGCAAATGGAGAACCGATCTCACCTATGGCTGTTCACTTGGTAGTGCCTCCGGCGCTTAAATTAACTGCGCTGGCGATTTTAAACAGCACGCTGTTGCTATCAGACGCAGCAGCCCCCATTCCCGATATGAACGTAATTAAAGGATTGGGTTTGAAATTGCACGTTGACCCATATCTGCCAGTTCGTGATACGACTGCTGGCAATACAACCTGGTATCTGTTCGCAGAACCAAGTGCTGGTGTGGCTATGGAATTCTCATACCTGCGAGGGCATGAGACCCCCGAAATTTGCATGAAGAACAGCAATAAGGTTAGTGTAGCGGGAGCGCCTCTAAGTTCGCTTAGTGGCGACTTTGCAACTGATAACATTCTGTACCGTGTCCGTGTAGTTTGCGGATCTGGTGCTAAAGATCCTCGCTTTGCCTATGCACAAGTCGGATAATTAAATAATTAGGGCGGGTGAGATTCCCGCCCATGAGGATATATGGAAAATAAGCAGTCTTTCAAGACGGGAGCTTTGGTTGTTGCTGTTGCGGGAGTTGCAGAACAATTACCAGAGCATAGGGTAGTTCAAGGACACTTTCTCTCAATACATGGAGACCCGACAAACACAGGCAATATTTATTGGGGTGAAACGAAAGCCATTGCAGAACTGCACAACTGTACTATTACACCGGACGGTTCTGTACAAGTTGCCACCGACAACGCGAGTGACGTTTGGATTGATGTTGCGGTTGGTGGTGAACGTGCGGAATACCACTTTGAAAAAGATAATGTAGACATATAATGACTAATCAACACGCAGGTAATCCACTACTCGGTGTACTTCCTGATTGGGCTGCTCTAAATAGTGCAGCCGATTTATTACGCAGGGGCGGCACGAATACTTCAAACATTTTGACAATAGAAGGAAAACCGCAGGGTGGTAGCAACGATCCTATCTTTGACGTTGTTGGTGCAGTTGAAATATTGAGGATATGGGGAGTATTCATTGACGTGACAGATGTTTCTGCTCTGACAGTTTGCTCGATTGATTTGTATGATGAAACGAATACAGTAGAAATTACTGATAATGGCGGAACTGACTTATCTGGAGTTGGCACATACGCATTAATAGGAAGGTGGTTTTTAGCAGGAACAGCTCTTGCTCTTATAGATTCAGATGCGTGTAGTATTCTTGACGCTTCTGGACTTGGGTTGGATATGTTTGCGACATTTGTGATTCAAAGTAAGTATGGTGTTGATAACGTAATTAGATTTAATTACACAAGTGACGGTGGCGGGTGTGCAGCACAGATAAAGTTTACTTGTATTTGGCGCTCACTTGTGGATGGGTATGGAGAGGTTACGCCTTATTCGTATTTATAAAAGGAATTATGTCAATACAAAATAGAGGACAAGATCTTGATGTTGCGTTGATCCTTGCAGAAGTCTTAGGGCTTGATGGCGATGCTATGCGCGGGACTGATTGGGCAGCATTGGCTTCTGTATTAGGAGCATTGAATGATGCTGTTGCTGCGGGTGCGGTTACTGATGTAGATACGATTATGCAGTATATAAAGCAAGTCGTAGGTAATACTAATAAAATTGATTCTCTCGCTACTGACGGATTGGCAGGCACAAGTGATTCGCTTGCTTATCGAATGCAAACAATGGAGGAACACAATCACAGTCGTGAAAGATGGTTTGGATTAAAAGCAGTACCGACTGGGACAGACTGGGGAGATCAAGCATCACTAAACCCATACCGAGCGATATCCGGGAATGGGGTATTTGGTGCAGACGCTAATGATGAGGCACTTGTATTAGGAACTGATGATACACCTGCGATAGCTGATATGGTCATGTTTGACCTTCACAGAATACTTATCCTTGAATTGAGTGTTGATACTCCTTACATATTCAGGATTATCTACGGTGCTGACACTATGGCAAACGAGGAAAGCGCAGGAAACTACACCGATTTTATGGTACAGAATAACCCGGCAGGAAGCAAAGCCGCTGGATTCCCGGTTGATTTACAAATGCCGAGAGCTTATTGTGGCGTTGATCAAGTGTGGGTTAGAGTAATGTGTGCAACCGATAACGCAACAGCAGACTTTTTTGCTGGATTGCACGAATACGAAGGGTAATTATGGCTTTTACTTATGATGTTACAACTACAAGGGGAAAGGTCAGGCTTTTATGCACTGATTCTGTCTTGGCGAATGAGATCTTTGCTGATGCAGAGATAGACGCTTTCTTAACATTGGAAAGTAGTGATGTAAGAAGGGCGGCTGCTTTAGCGTTGGAAACTATTGCATCGAGTGAGGTACTTGTTCAAAAGAGAATAAGACTTTTGGAATTGACTACTGACGGTCCCGCCGAATCTGCCGAACTATTAAAGAGAGCAAAGTTGCTAAGAGATCAAGCATTAGAAGCAGAAGCAGGGACAGATAGCATGATCGATTGGGCTGAAATGAATTTGGATGATTTTAGTGTTCGAGAGCGGCTTATAAACGAGGCTTTGGATGGCTAATCGTATGGCACTTATTCACCCGGATATGCTCGATAGTTTGCCGGACTTCTATCCGAAGTCTTGCACCATTAAAGAACCGTCTGGGACACAGTCAGGGTCGGGTTTTGAAACAATAACCTATACAGCTATTGGTGTTTTGAGTGGGCTTGCTTGCAGAATTGCACCCTCAATAACAAGTAAGGAAGTAAAACAAGCAGACCAGACTTATACGGTTGGGAATTACACGATTGTTTTCCCGGATTATCATGTGGCTATTACTGAATTAATGCAAGCGGTTATTGATGGAGTTGACTATGATATTTTGAACGTAGCGCATGATGCAGAAGAAGAATCTACCCGCTTGTTAGTGGAGATTGTGAAATGAGTGGGATTATAGGAATGAAAGACCTTGTACGGAAGCTAAACGCTCTTGGAGACATGAAGGGTGAAGTAATGCTTGATGCTTGCGTAATGGGAGCTCGTGAAATTAGCAACGAAGCAAAGGTAAAGTGTCCTAAAAAAACGGGAACGCTGTTTAGGTCAATTCATATCGGGGGACATGTAGCAGAATCTTCCTCTGACTTTTCCCCAAATGATGTTGCAGGTAATTACACAGATATTGGCGGTGAGGAAGTTAGCGATACTAAAGTAGTTGTTCAGATCGGAACGAACTTAGTCTATGCTCCTCCACAGGAATACGGAACATCCAAGATGGCAGCCCAACCATATATGCGCCCTGCGATTGATAGCAAAGAGCAAAGTTGTTATGACACAATAGGCAGAGCATTGAAAGTTTTAATTATGCAACGGACGAAATAATGGCTTTGATAAGAATTGAAGACGGCATATTCTATCTTCTGGATAACGATGTAGATGTTTCTGCGCTTGTAGTTTCACGTATTTATCCACTGACGATACCACAGAATCCGACCTTGCCCGCTTTGACCTACCAGTTGATCACACCTTCCAGCGGTTTCGCGCATGACGGATTAACTGGTACTGGCAGATCAAGATACCAGATCACGGCATTCGATACAGATTATGATGTTATGAAAGACTTAATGAATAAAGTACGAGTAGCGATGTCTGGTTATACAGGCACGTTAGGAACTGCGCCGGATACCGTGGATGTATATGCTATGATTCCTATGGATACTGGTTACAGCAGTTACGACCCTGTAATAAAGAGATTTATGAGGGCGTTAGATTTTATGATTTGGCACGCTGAGAATACTTAATGATATAATAAAGACACTAATTGGTTACCGTAATAGCGACCTACAGAGATGTAGGTCGCTTTATATTAATATATAAGGAGATAAATTATGGACATTATTCAGGGCAATAAAATTGCGAGACAGATTTGTGATGCGCTAGATTTAAAGAATGTCAGAAGGATAATTCTTGACTTACCCTATGATGATGTTGGAAAGATTTATATTGAGGTGTTAACTGATATGCGACTTTATGAGATTGATTTCACAAAATTAAAAATCGAAGAGAAAATTGACACTATTAATATAACCACAAATGAAGACGGATGGGAAAAACATATTAAGAGAGAGAGGTAAATTATGCCAGGAGATGCAGCATTCGATACTGCTTTATTCGTAGGAATAAGGCAGATAGAAACAAATACGGTAATTTGTCCTACCGGAGCAATAACAGGTTCAGGGGACTTACATCTAACTTGCACATCAGCATTATTGGGTGGTGGAACGGAGGTAATTGACGTTGCGGTTTTGATTACTGATACTGAAATAGAGGTAGCGGCGAAAATCGTTGCTGCCGCCAACCTCAATGCGGATTATTTAGACCACTTTCTTGCAGTGCAAGGAGGTGTTGATGTAATTCATACCACGCTTTTACCAGCCGCTAACGAAGGAGCGCAGGACTTTGCGCTTGCACAAGATGATGCAACCGGGCTAACCGCAGATGTGGCGAGTGCGAATACGCTTGCGGGGGCAGTCCTAACAGAAGTTGCGAGAGTATCAAACTTTAGTGGTCCTTCTTTTTCAGCAGACACAGAAGACGTAACAGCACATGATACAGCGGCTCCGGGATGGGAGGAAGTAATTGCTACAATATTAAGAACTGGGGAATTGAAACTTGATATTTATTACGACCCTGATGGAGCAACACATGATGCAACCACAGGGCTTATATACAAATATGAGAATGTGATTTTGGGTTATTATCAATTACGATTCCCAGACGCAGGAAAGACGGAGTTTACGTTTGATGCGTATGTGATCGGATTCGAATCAACAGAACCAGTCGGTGGGGCGCTCACGGCAGCGGTTTCTTTGAAGATTACTGGAGTGCCATCATTAACAGATACTTGGGCTTAAGAAAGGAGATAAATTATGAGTGGTGATGCAGCATTTGGAACCGCTTTCAAGAAAGGCGGCACAACAATAGCAAGAGTAACAAACATTTCGCTGAGTTTTACGGTGGACACGGAGGATGTAACCTCTCACGATTCGACAGATAGTTGGGAAGAAGTAGTTCCCACGGTTATAAGATCGGGAGAGATCAAGCTCGAAATAAATTATGACCCAGACGGAGCGACTCACTACGCGACCGCAGCGTCAGGTTTACTACATGCTCTGATTAATAAGACTGATGTAACGGATTACACGATTGTTTTCCCAAACACAGAGGAATATTCATTTGCTCATGCGTATGTAGTAGGATTTGAACCGGCTATGCCTGTTGGTGGGAAGATTTCCGCTACGGCAACCATTAAACCATCTGGAGTTGTTACATTAGTATAAGGAGGAACATGTTAAATAAAAGTGATATTCTGCAAGCAGAAGATATAGTTATTGAGAAAATGACTGTCAAGGAATGGGGTGGAGACATTTATATTAAGTCTTTAACTGGTGCGGAGCGTGATGCGTTTGAGGCAAGCATTGTTGATATGAGCGGAGATAAGGTCAAGGTACACATGAAGAATGCCCGTGCTCGCCTTGCCGCCCGTGCTATTTGTGATCAGGATGGAAACCGATTGTTCGCAGATGCAGACATTCCTGCTCTTGGTAAAAAGAATGGAGCAGTCTTGCAAAGGATATTTGACGTAGCACAAAGACTAAGTGGCTTTGGAACTGGCGAAGTAGAAAAACTTGTAAAAAACTCAAAGAGCGCCCAAGCAGAAGATTCTATTTCCGTTTAGCTTTGGCGCTCGGTTGGCCGTCAGTTGCATGGGGCTTGAAACGTATATCGAGCCGAGAACTGAATGAGTGGTTTGCGTTCTACCGATTAGAGCCTTTCGGTTATGAAAGGGACTTAATGGGTCATGCTATCGTTGCTTCTACGGTACATAACGCTAACTGCACAAAGAAAAGTGAGTTGAAAACCTGGAAAGATTTTATGCCTAAAGAAAAGAAAGTACAAAGCACAAAAGAAATGGTCGAGGTCGCCTCGATGATGACTGCTGCGTATGGCGGGAAGGATACGCGTAAATGTCAACAATAGCAGAGCTTGTCGCAAAACTTACTCTTGATAACAGTAGTTTTGTCAATGGCATAGAAGAATCACAGTCAAAATTGAAAGGACTGAGTACGTCTGTTTCAGAAGGCATGAAAAATGTTGGCGGGGGCATGATGAAAACTGGCGGTATGATAACTGCGGCTGCTATTCCTATAACCATGTTCTTTAAGAGTGCAATTTCAGGCGCCTCCGACTTGACGGAGCAGGTTGCGAAAACAGATCAAGTATTTAAAGAGTCGTCAAAAGATATTCATGACTGGTCAAAGGGTATTACAGAATCTTTCGGTATTGCCATAGGGGAAGCGTATGAATATGCGGGTAACTACGGAAACCTGTTTACTAACATGGGGCTTGCGGATGATATGGCTGCTGATTATTCTATTAGCTTAGTTGAACTTGCGGCTGACCAAGCAGCGTTTAATAACTTACCGACAGTTGATGTTTTGGGTAAAATACAATCAGGTATGACTGGCATGTACAAATCATTGAAATCGCTTGGCATAAACCTTAATGCGGCTATGGTTGAGGAAAAAGCGTTTGAGCTGGGGCTTGCAGATGCGAATGACGAAATTAGTCAGTCAGCACTAATGCAAGCAAGATATGCGCTGATATTGGAACAATCCTCAAATGCTATTGGTCAGACTGGCAGGGAATCAGAAGGGCTGGCTTTCCAACAAAAGAAATTAGCAGCGGAATTTAAAAACCTAAAAGATGAATTAGGGTTAAAGCTAATACCTATCGTGCTAAAGGTAGTAGGGTTTATAAGCGGGTTGATAGATAAATTTTCCGGTCTATCCCCTACCGTGAAGAATGTAATCCTGGTTGTTGGCGGGTTGTTTGCTGTGCTTGGTCCTATTCTCGTAATTGTTGGATCACTTGTTTTTGCTATTGGCACACTTATTCCTGTATTTGCCGCTGTTGCTGGATTTATCGCAGGCGCAGTAGCCCCGATTTTGATTGTGGTGGCGGTTATTGCTGTTTTGATTGCGGGAGTTGTTTTATTGCGGAAAGCATGGGCAAGCAACTGGGGCGGGATTCAAGATAAGGTTAAGAGTGTAACCAATTTCATTCAAGGCATAGTTAATGTTTTCCGTAAGGTATTAGGGGGAGATTTTCGAGGCGCTGGTGAGGATTTACGCAATATAGTTATTAATACGTGGGGAAAAATTAAAGAGACAATAAAAGATCTCCTTGATAAAATTCAGACATTTTTTAAAGAGGTAGACTGGATACAGTTAGGGAAGGACATCATTAACGGAATCGTGCGTGGCATTTTAGATACTGCGAACTGGTTGTATAATACTATGGGTGATGTAATTGGCGGGATAGTAGACTTTACAGAAGGTTTGCTTGGGATTGGTTCTCGGTCAAAAGTATTCTTTGACATGGCAAAAGAAGTTGTTGCTGGATTCGCAGAGGGATTATCTGTCGATGCGAATATTGGCGTTCAAAGAGCACCTAGTAATTCGATGAAACTTTATGGACCTGTTACGTTTGCTGTGAGTGGAGAATTGTCAGTAGAAGATTTACTGAGGCAGTTAATATGAAACTAAGTTTATATTCCTTCAACGCACATGTAATAAACGATGCGAATTATACCGCAAAGATGCCCCTTGCTAATCCAGAACAAGGCTCTGCGGATATTATTTCTGTGAAGCGAGCTGGCAGACGACCTCTATTTGCAGGCAAGGTCCTTCGAGAGTCTACTATTGTAATTGAGATGCAGTTGCATGGTGTACCGAACACGCAAATGGACGAGATAAAAGCATGGTTTGATGTAGAAGATGACGTCCCGCACAAGTTGTTAGCGAAAGATGGGGATAACGGGGATAAAGAGTGGTACGTGTATGCGACAACGCAAGCTATGGTTGATTTCCGATTTAGCTTAGTTACTATAATCATGGCAGTAGCCGATCCTGTTTGGATTGAAGAAACCGAAAGCAGCCAGGCGTGGCCAGTTACCGCAACTGCTGACACGCAGAACGTGACGGTAGAAGGGAATGTTTACTCACGCCCAAGAATTGTAATTGAACCGACAAGCGTTGGTGGTGTTGGATTTGCATACAAGAAGTTTATTACTCTTTATAATCGAACCAATTACGCTTTAGTTGATTATCCGTTCAATCTCTGTCTTGGAGCATGGGATACTGGTGCGCTTGTGGCGAATGCGGCGAATTCAGTTGATATTGATGATGGGGCTAATATGCTTATCGGTGCTGTTACCGTAGATTACGACGGAGAAGTAGGTTCTTTCCCGGATTCAGGTTTAGCGTATTGTGAAAACGAACAATTTTCCTATACGGGCGATGATGGGACAACCCTGTCTGGATTAATCAGAGGCGTGAACGGAACCGCAGCAGCCGAACATGCGGACGGAACGAAAATTTACCAATCAAAGATACAAGCAGACGGAGATGATATTCGAGTGTATTTTGACGGGTCAGAGGTTGACCGCTGGCTTGATGATATCAATACTGCTACTACTCGTGTTTGGTCAAATGTAAATTTACAACCTAAAAAAGAATTGACTTTGGAAACCGCGATTGCAGGTGCTGGAGCGATTACAGAGATAAAACTAACACACGTGGCTCCGTGGGCTGATCATTACACGTTATTGAGAATGCCAAACTCTGGCATTGTGCAGATAGGAACAGAGTTGTTTACCTATACTGGAAAAGTTGCTTATCCTGAGAAGCTAACAGGTGTTACACGAGAGGCGTATGAAACGACTATTGCTGGCCACAACGTTGGTGATACTGTTAGATTTATAGAACATGAAATCTGGCTGTATTATGGAAATATTGAAATTGTCGCACCCGATACAGATGACACAAGAAAGCCGATATTTGAATTGCCGGACTCAGACAACGGAACATGGCATTATCACGAATTCATGGATGATGCAGGACTTCGCACAGGGAACTGGACACCAGAAGTATTGATGACACTCAATACCATTTATGACCCATTACACAAAACAGAACCATACACAGGGGTTCGGGAGCTGAATGCCAATCCTGCAACTCAAATGGGTATGAGCGTTGAATCCTTACAATGGCAAGGCGTTTGGTATGGAGATGTAGGTTATTTGCGGTGGTTTATAAATCAGCCTTGCGGAGTAACCGATATAACAGCGGTTGGAGAAAAATACCGTTATACAACCAAGTGGAGTATTTGGGCTAAATTACGGGCGTGGGTGGCGAGTTATGGAGCTTTTAAATCCTCGACTTGCGTGGATGTTTGGGTCACAGAAGTTACGCCAACGGTGGTGCAAACATGGGAAGCGACAACAGCACGAGTAGCGGTAGCACTTGCCGATACAAGTACGTGGCTTGGATTTGAGTTTTATTCTGCTTTAGGTGCAACCGCTAACGATGCGAACCATTTGGCTTATACAGATGTTGAACTGACTATTGATGCAACCCTAAACCCAACAGGTGTATTTGGAGCAGAGCTAAGTAACTATTCTCTGCGAGGTCGAATTACAAATAATACAACTGGCGAGTGGTTTGAATTGGACTGGGGGATGCTGTTGAATACTGAGCTTGTTGTTGATTGCGAAGCCAAAACAGTTTTAGGGCCAATGAACGAGAACGCTGCTTCAGCTATATCATTCTCAAGTATTAGAAGTGGCTGGTTGAATTTAGATCCGGGAGTTAACCAGTTGCAATACGATGATCTTGGAACAGTTGGATTGACCCTGACTGTGTATTGGAGAGATAGAAACTCATGAGTTCCAGGATAAGCATTTATGACATTAATGGAATAAAGCTGACAGAAATTGACGCGAGCTTTTCGCGTACATGGATGTTGAACAGATACGGAACTGGTGATTTCACTATATCGGTTACTGATCCTAAAGCTACACAGGAAAATTTGCGGTTTGGGAATTTGATCACTGCAGAACATGAAAAGCTGCCGATATGGGGCGGGATTATTGATACTCCGAGAACTTGGATGCCGGGAGCGATAAAAGTTTCGTGCTATTCAGCGGCTTATATCCTCACAAGCAGGGTTCTTGACCTTAGCACACTTAGAGGAACTGCTGGTGCTATCTTTGAAAAAATTATTAGTCACGCAAACAGTCGAACACACACCTTATTTTCATTGGGGGAAGTTTATCAAGGCGGTGTTGCAAATGAGTTTTTAAAGTATGGGGTTACGGTATATGCCATCATGCAAGCTATGGAAGAAGAGAACGGACACGACTGGAGTGTTATTCCTGAAAATACCAACACAGGAAACTTATCCTTTGAGTGCAACTGGTACGAAAAGAGAGGGATGATCAGGGAAATAGGGTTGATTGAAGATAAGAATGTTTTGATCGGCGGGAATTTGGTTGAGCAAGGAAAAATCGTAAATGCGCTTCTCGTTTACGGTTCTGGTGCAACATGGGCTACAAAACCCCACGCGATAGCAACAGATAGTAATTCTCCTTATGGATTAAAGGAAGCCTTGTTTTTCATTTCAGAATTGACCCATGAGGAGGCACAGGACAAGGCTGATACGCTTCTGAAAAAATATAAGAACCCAAGAAAGACGTTCTCCTTGACTGCCCTGGATGATACCATTACACCCGCAAACAGCATTTTTTATAATATAAGAATAGGCGATACGATCCCTGTTGATTTACACACAACCGGATTTACAGAAGGCGGGTTTGGATTGACAACGAAAGTGAGAATACTTGGAATGGGCTATAATGATTTGGATAACCAATTAAGTTTAGTATGTGACGAAGAGATATTATGAATGAACTTCTGTTATTAGGCACTGAGGGAAATATAATAGACAGAATTAGGAGCATTCAAAAAGCTCTTGAAGATGCGCAGAAAGATGTTATTGTGCCAGGCGTTATATCAGAACTAACACCGAATCTCGGAATCATGACAGCAGGTGAACTTCGCTCTTATGCAGACCCAACGGATCCAAGTGCACCAGGAGATGGCTTTAGCGGAGTAAGAATACTTGGAATAGGAGCAGATTATGGGGGCAGTCTCTATGCAATTCTTGGTGCAGTTAACGACAGTCTTACTTTTGGCATTAGACTTTCGGATGGCTTGGGTGTGTGGGGTGGCGGTAATGCTACGATGGGGCCAGAGGGAATAAACCTTACTGGATTAACAACTATAATTCGAGCAGTAGCCGAGTTTGGTGGTAACACAAGAACAGGCAGATTGATGATGACTGTTCCAGACGGCGAGACAATTCCTGTCTGGGCTATGGATTTAACTTCTGTGGGAGGTGGGGAATTACTTGCTAATCCTGGCTTTGAAACAGGTGATTTTACCAACTGGACAAAAACAACTGAAACGAATGGTGCGTGGGTTATAGATTCGGTTATGAAATACGCTGGTTCATACTCAACGTATTTCGGGTGCGGTGGTGGTGTGCCAGCGGGTGTATTAACTTCTGATAGAGTAGGAGTTACGGCATTAAGTAATTATTTGTTTTCTGGTTATTCAAGGGCAACATCCGATACATTAACGGTAAAAGCAGAGGTTAAATGGTATGACCATGCAGGCGCAGGGAATCTGTTGAGAACAGATTTGATTGGTTCGGGTGTTGGGGGGGGTTGGCTTTATTGGGACAAGACATTTGAAGCACCAGCAACAGCCTTGAGTTGTGCAATGGTGTTTACTGTTGGCGGAGCTGCAAACCCAGGCAGGTTTGTATGGTATGATGCGTTTTCAATAACTCTTATTACAATTGCTCAACGTCTCTGGCTCTCTGATGACGGCGTTCAATGTACTAATGGGGTGTACCCTACAAGGATGAGTAGATTTTCTGATGAGTTTTTAGCGAATGGAGCAACTACCGATCATTTCTACGATGGTTTACAGAGATACGGCACAGGTACTTTTGTAACTGCTCGCGCTGATGCGGACTGGTTTACCACCAGCTTCATGCTTCAGAAAGGTACTTATACATTAAAGATACTTGGGATAACCAGTAATGCTGGCGGAAAAGTAGATACATATTTGGATGATGTATTGATAGTAAGTGCAGACGATTGGTATTCTGCGGGTACAGTTTATAATGTGATTAAGTCGCATGCTGCTATCGCAGTAACGTATGACGGTTATCATAAACTGAAATTTTTAGTAAATGGCAAAAACGGGGCATCATCAAACTTTTATTTTATTACTACTAAAGCATGGATGTATCAAGCAACAGATTAAGGAGAATTATGATTAAGGGCTTCGATTGTAGCCATTGGCAGGATGACAACTCCACGCCACAACGGATGGATTTCAGTAAGGCAAAGAAGGCTGGTGCTGAATACGTATTTATAAAAGCATCTGAGAGGATGAGCATAGATGGCGACTATGTTTACAACTGGGACAACGCCAAGAAAGCAGGACTTCTGCGTGGAGCATATCACTTCATGAGGTGGGATGTTTCAGGGGTTCAGCAGGCACGTTTCTTTTGCAATAACGCTTTGAAGGGCGACTTTGGGGAACTCCCTCTTGTGGCAGACTTTGAAGCTGGTGCAGCAACTTATGGCGGTAGAACTTATTGGCCATCTAATAACAATCTCTTTGCTTTCCTTCAAGAAGTAGAAACGATAAGCGGAAAAGTGCCTATGATTTACACTTCTCCTGGATACTGGCAGACCAACGGAAAGAAGAAAGGTACGCAGGTTTATGACACCAAGTGGGCGTACTATCCTCTATGGATTGCACATTACACGAAAGCAGAAAGACCGATAGTACCTAAACCTTGGGATGACTTCTTATTCTGGCAGCACGGTGTCTATCCGGTTGGGCTTGAATACGGAGCAGAAAGTAAAGGGCTTGATCTAAACTGGTACAATGGCAGTATGATTGAATTGATGGCACTCGCAGGACAGGGAGAGCTTGAACCGCCTATACCCGACCCTGAACCTATACCAACGAATATTGCCATTCAAGTGGCAAGTAACAAAAACGAGATTGAGAACATTAAAGATTGGGCGAAAAATTTAGGGATGAAATAAGGAGAACGCGGATGCCAAATTATCAAGCGTTAGTATCAAGGATGGATGAGATTGTTGAAAAGGTTGCATGTATCCCTGTTATGAAGAATGAAATTTCCGACATAAAGAAAGCGGTATTTGGAAATGGAAGGGAGGGTGTTACTGACCGCATGATAAGGTTGGAGGCGTCTAACGAAGACCATTTGAAAGATCACGAAAAGGTAAACCACAACAAAGAAGTAAAGGAAAATAGAAATTGGAAAGAGGGATTAGAAATCAAGTTGCTGGCAGGTGGAAATGCCTTAGTTCTTTTACTTTACATAGTTGACAAAATACGATAAGTATGGTGTATAATTAACACGAGGTTATATAAGGAGGATGGTATGGACACGCTTCTTGTTAGTGTAGCAGATACTCACGGTGGTTCAAATGTCGGGCTTATGCCTGACGGGAATTTTCAACCGATAGATGGGGGTACAGTACGACCAACTTTTACACAGAAGATACTTTGGAAACAATGGGTTGAGTGTTGGGATAATATCGCAATTCTACGCAAGCGGAAACGCTTGATCGTTGTTTTTAATGGAGACCCAACCGATGGAGTACATCACGACATGATTCAAATAGTTTCCACTAATCCAGGTGATCATAAAAACATTCATATTGATTGTATGGATTATGCCTTACGGAAGGCGAAATTTAAAAGTGGAGATCTTCTTTACTACATGATGGGAACTCCTGCTCATTGTGGTAGAGCAAACTGGATTACTAATGACGTGGCAAAAGATTTAGGGGCTGTCCCGGTCCCAAATGTTTTAGATGAAAATGGAAAGCACAGGCGTTTCTACTGGCAGCACCTACTCTTGAAAATAAACAAATACTATTTCGATTATGCACATGAGGGAGTACCGGCTGGCAGGAGAGCGTGGACAAAAGAAAACTCATTCCGAGCATGGATAAAATCAAACATGATAGACAATGTTATGAAGTTTCAAGGCGAGAGATTGCCCCGTGTTTATTGGCGGGCACATAGACATACTCACGTTCCAAGTAGTGTTGTGCAAATTGATAATTATATAAGTGAAGGAGTCATCCTGCCAAGTTTTCAAGCAAAGACACAGTTTGCCAGTAAAAAGTACAGTACGGACATATCCCACATTGGATTGTATGCAACTGTAATAGGCGAGGATGTGAAACACTATCCGATGATAATGACTATTGCAGAAAGTCCGGTGGTGGTATAATGGAGATTACAGAAGAAGATCGACTACGAATACTTGATGATCTTGTACTTGGTTTAGACCGTGAGGATGATGAGTTTACTGTCCGGGAACTCGCTAAGAAATTCAGGATGATGCCTGTAAATTTATTACAATACTTTGAAACCAATCACATAGAATATAAAAGGAGGAAAGCTATTGCAAATGGAAGACGGGTTTACGTTTATCGTATTACAATATAAAAGGAGTAAATATGGCACCACCTCTAAAATTAAAGATAGGCAAGTTTATCAAGGATAGGTACTTTTTTGATGATAGCGAAACGGGATTGTATTTCGACTTGCACCCGGTCAATCGGGGAGCAGGAAACGAAAGCGTACTAAACGATAGGATTGATTCAAGGAACAGGCTTCTACAAGGATTGCACACTCAGAACTGGAACAAGAATTATCTTTGCGGATTACTCTTAAATCAAAAGCAAGTGGACGCTCTTAGCGATAGGTGGCAGGGGATATATTCAAGAAAAACAGTTTTGATGTTGTTTAAGCCTGGAGTATCAATAGAAGAAGTTATGCAAATGAGAATTGAACCCTGGAAGGGACAAGGGACGGATGGTTTCTTATGGTCCAGTCCAAATAAGGTTTATACTTGGTTAGACGGGAACGGATTAGCATTTAGATTTGGGTCAGTTAAAAAGAAAGTTGTTGATGCCTATGATGTACCGATTCCAGCACCAGACCCAGAGCCAATCCCTGACCCAACTCCAGACCCTGGCAGTGGAGACCCCGGTGGTATCCCGATCATTAGTCTTGGTGGGATAAAGCGTCTTTGGGGCACGTGGAACGGCGGCCCCTTTGAAATCAATATTGAGAGAGAAGAATAATAAAGAAAGGAGACATAAAATGATTTTAGACCTAATAAATGTTGGAATAAGGTTTCTTGAAGAGAACCCAATACTCGTAGGAGTAGTAATATCTGTAACGGAATTTTTCAAGAGATGGATGAAACAGCAAAAATGGGCGAAAGATATTTATTCAATGGCATTCGCATTTGCAGCAGGATTCTTGTTCGCAGTTCCAGATTTGGGATTTGATGCGATAGTTCCAGAAGTATTTATTGCTCAAGGTATTGCTCTTGGCGTTGCCGCCTCCGGTCTGTATATGGTCGGTAGTTCAATTTCAAAGAGTAAATAGCAACAACTGGCGCATTGAGGGCAATGATGTCCGAGTTTACTTGCAGTGAAGCAAGCAGAACGCGATATGAGTTGAGCGACCTGAACGCCAGAAAACATCTACTAAGGGGCTTCATGCCCCGTGTGTTCTTCGGAACGCCAATAGTAGGTGTTTTGCTTTAAATTAAAGAGAAAGGGCGCAGTCGCCCGCGCCCAAGGAGGAATGTCCGGTATTTTTTATCCCGGAACTCTCCTATTCTACCATGAAATTTTGGCGAAGTTCGCCAATAATTCCCTAATCTTAAATCTTCTGAGGGTACTTGTATTCACCTGTATAATATGATATTATAATAGTGTATTAAAGGAGAAATGAGATGGAAAAAGATTTATACGCATACAGAGATTTTGAAAATTATCACGTACAAGTAGCACTCGGATTAATGGGACAACTTCCTTCCTAATACTAACCTGCCGCAGGTTAGTATTAGGCGTGATTGATATAAATTACCAAGATACCATAATAAACCCATTAGAAACGGTTTTAGGAGGTAAAAATGAGAGTCTTATGTGCATTTGTGTTTGGCTTATTACTGATTATAGAAGCCGTAATAGTTTGGTTTCTCATAATTGGGATAAGTGATCTGGCTAAAGTGATCAGGAGGAGTAAATGATTATTCCAAAAGCGGTAAAGTGCGACTGGTGTGAAAGGCAAGTGATTGATTACGAGGAGATCACAGAGGACGGGAAACCTACGGGATTATTTAAATGCAGAGATTGTGTAGAAAATGATAATGTGTGATATAATAATACAGGAGGCAGGAATGAAAAGCATGTTAGCGGTTCAAGGGATTGACGGAGAACGTAAAGCAGTATGCCCCGATTGTAAGTCTGAACTGATTTGGCGAGATTTGGGCATTACTCAATACGTTAGTGGTGGGGAATTAGTTGAACAAGACCACGGAGGGTTTTGGGAATGCTCAAATAAGAAATGCGGTTATCAGGAGGAGTGATGAAATTTCTATATCGGTTTTTAATTACGTTAGCTTCTGCAGCTATGCTAATTACAGGATTTCTAGTTGGGGTGAAGACGCAAAACGTCTTCACCGGAGTAGTTGTCTTTGTTAGTTTATATGCGTTATATATCACTGGAGCAGTATCATACGCTTTACATTTGTTTGTGAAGGAGGAGTGATGAAATACTATAAAGTGTTGAAAGCAGACGGAAGTTGTGCAAACGGTGGTAATGGAAAATGGCACTTACCTAAAAATGACAAGCCGGGAAAATGGATGCCTAAAATTAAAGGTAAATTGGAGCCGTGCAAGAACGGCTATCACATCTGCCGTCCACAAGACTTGATTCACTGGTTAGATGAAGCAATATTTGAGGTTGAATACAAAGGAAAGATTGTCGAAGATGACAACAAGTGTGTAGTACGAGAAGCGCGATTGTTGAGAAAGATTGAAACGTGGGATAAAAAATCAGCAAGATTGTTTGCTGCCGATTGTGCGGAAAGGGTGTTGCCTATTTATGAAAACGAATATCCTAATGAAGATGCACCAAGAAAAGCAATACAAGCTGCACGAGATTTTGCGAACGGAAAAATAACTGGTGAGAATTTGGCTGCTGCGGGGGATGCTGCGAGGGATGCTGCGAGGGATGCTGCGAGGGATGCTGCGAGGGATGCTACGTGGGATGCTACGTGGGATGCTGCGAGGGATGCTGCGTGGGATGCTGCGTGGGCTGCTGCGAGGGATGCTGCGAGGGCTGCTGCGTGGGCTGCTGCGAGGGATGCTGCGAGGGCATGGCAAACTGGACGCCTATTCTGGTATTTGGAGGAATAATGGAAAACAAATTTGATGAGTTAAAAAAAGAGGTGCGTGGACAGGCTGTTGAATTTGATTCTCACGGGTTATTTTATCTAATTCTTACCTTTTGCGAAATTGGAAAGATGCTTGATGAAAGGGTGGGAGGAATTGAAACCCAACTAAAAAGCATGAAAGATGATGTGCGTACAATAGCAAAAAGAATAAGGTGAAAGGAGGAATAATGAAAATAACGGACGAGTATCTTATCAAGAGTATTAGTGTAGATAAGTCATTGAGCTTACCTGAACTCACGATTGTTATGATACCAACAAAGTATGAAAGACGAAATTCGCGGATACTGAGATTTGTTACCGGATTATTTCACTCCCAGAAACCGGTAAAGGTAAAGTTGGTAATCAAGAAAGGAAAGGAGGAATGATGCCACCAGAGAAGAAATTTTATAAGCCCCTAACGGTCACTTTTACAGAAGTGCAAATAGCTTATATGGAAAAGTGGGCTGAGGAACACGGTCAGTATAAAGCAGATTTAGTCAGGAAGGCACTTGACGAGCATATTGAATTAGCTCGTTATCACAAATACCAGAATAAGGAGTGAGGAATGAAAAGGAGCGAAAGTATTAAAAACTTAGCGGTTGCGTTGGGAAAAGCGCAGGGGGAAATAGGGAATGTGAGGATGGATGGTTACAACCCATTTTACAAAAGCCATTACACTACGCTGGGGGAGATCATAAAAGTAGCAAAACCAGCACTTGAAAAGAACGGGCTTGTGGTAATTCCGATGCCCGATTCTAATGTATTGGGTACTGGCGTAACCACCCTGCTTGTGCATTCACCATCGGGGGAATGGGTTGAATCTACAATTACTATTCCATTAGATACTGGGGCAAACACAGCGCAGGAAGCTGGAAAAGCAATTACTTATTTCCGGCGTTATTCTTTAGCTGCGCTCCTTAATATATATGCTGATGAGGATACAGACGCACAGGATCCGGCGAAGAAAACATCAGTAAAGAAAGCGTCCAGAAAGAAACCCGCAAAGAAACTTGACACTCCAATGTCATTAGAAATGGCGGAAAGCATAACTGGCGCAGCGGACGGCGTGCGTTATGGGGATTGCACCAATGAAATGCTTGATAAGAAAATGATGGGTATTGTCAAGGTATTGAATAACAAAGAAACTGATCCAGGGAAAATGGAAACCTATTCACTAAAACGAGATGCGATTATTACTATTAGGGCATATCGAAAAGAGGATTGATTTCTTTCTCCTTTATGGGGAGGGTTTTTCCTGAAAGGGTTTCCCTCCCCAACAGAACTTTTACATTTGATTGTTGATCGGGTGGACTAACGAGTAGGTGGGTTTGGAATCATGCGCTGGTTCGACAACTGCCGAATTGAGGATGAACCATAAGATTAAATGGAGCGCAGAAACCTTATGGGTATAGATGCCGTGTTAGCCCGCCCGGTGAGCAATCAAATACAGAACATTAATAACATAGCGACTACTGGGCGTGGTGGAACAAGGACACCAACAGGATGAAACCTGAAACTCTACCAAATTATAGGGATCGCAGGTGGACTGTGATAGATACAGGTATATGCAAATGCTAAAACCAGACCGTATCCCCAGTTTAGCAAATGATTGAGGTGTCTGAATTAGAAACAAATACCGGAAACATTGTGTCAGCGAAAGTGTCCGAGCCTCAATCAAGACAAAGGGTAGGCGGCATTGAAGAGACCAACGGGAGTGGTACCTCCGTCAGCAGGTTTGATTCCTGCCCTACCTTATTGAAAACATAAAGAGGATAATGGCACGATCAAACGAATGGTGGGCACGATTGACAAGAGAAGAGCGCAAACGTGTAGTGCTGCTGGAGAAACTTACCTATACCTGGGATCTCACAGATGCAGGCAGCCAGTGTCCGAGCTGCAAAGGACCAACCAGGGGGATAGGTTTATGCCCGGACTGCGCACAAGAATTGGAATCACTAGTAGAGAAAGGATACGGTATCAAATGATTACAAAAGCAGAATGGTTAATTGACGTTGAAAACACAGAGAAGGAATTTAGGGCTTACAGTTTACTATCAGAGGGTTTTGAGATATTAGCAAATTTACCAGAGAACAGCGGTGGCAAAGCAAGTTTGTATCATCACAAAGCAAGAGCCTACGCATCGTCACACGAAGGTTGTGGAAAGTTCTTGGGCAAGTTAAAAAAACTAAAGGAGTTTGCGTAATGATTACAAAACTAAAGTTAGATCGGTTGGCAGAACTAAAATCACGCCAGGACGTGCTACGAATCCAGCAGCAGGAATTAATTGACGGTGTTTTAACGCCTGAAATAAAAAGCCAGATTGCAGAAATTGACGATGAATTCAACCCGTCGTTTGATGCGCTACGCAGAGGGGTGGCAGATCTTGAGAAGAGAATCAAAGAAGAAGTAATCGCCAAGGGAGAAACAATCAAGGGTGAAACACTGCAGGCGGTTTACTCTAAGGGTACAAGGAGGTGGGATCTTGACAAGCTAGACGGATACGCGGTGGCCAACGAAGAAATCAATCAATTCAGGATACCAGGCAAGCCATCAGCATCGATTAGAAAGGTGAAACTATGAAAGTAAAAATAGGTATAACAATTTACAGGGTTGAGTTCACACACAGCCCCAATAATCCCGGTTTTATGACAAACGTATTTGGCAGGGTTCGGGATTTTGTAGGAATGACTATGTGCCAGATTTTCAAGCAGTGTGCTGGTAATGATCTTCTGCGAGCTTCCTGCGGGACTGCTTATCAGAACGAAGCCGACGAGTATAACAAAGAGCGTGGGCGCAAAGTGGCGCTGGCGAAGGCGCTGGAATCTTTTTCTAAGAAGCATCGCACGAAGTTCTGGAAAGCATATTTGGCAAGGTAAGGTACTAGGGCGAGAGTTGGCTAAGATTGTTCGAAGAACCGTATAAGCCGGCGAAGATCAATAACGTGGGTTCGATTCCCACCTCGTCCACTCCGGCTCATGCTTGCGGAGTAGAGCCGAGAATAAAAAGGTAATGATTAACTAAGGAATCCCGCAAGCGCAGGAGGTAGGAATGAAATACAGCAAAAACGATAAGGTCAAAACCCCCGGGGGAATAGGCATTGTAGAAGTGCCGATGGAGAACACCTGTCTAATACGCTTATCTCCAACGGTAAACCCTACTGCAAAAAGACCGTGTGAGTTCAGGATTTATGATAATAACGAAATAGTGAAGGAGGAGTGATGAAAACAAGAAAAGAAATATTGGAAGCAGTAAGAAGCGGGAATGCGTGGGAAAGAGAAAGTTGCGGAATGTTTGACTGCAGGGACTATTCAAGAATTGCTGATTATTTTCCAGTTAGCGATTGGGATGTGTTTGGCTTTAGTTTAAAAGAGGGCGCAACTCATAAACCTAAGAGATATACAGAGAAAAACATATTAAAACACATGGCGTCAAGCCTTGATTTTGCATTTGAAAAAGCGACTGGTCAGCGTGGCATATCATCAAGTCTAATGTGGGATGTAATGAAAATGTGGGCGTGGATTCTTGAGGATGATGAATTGACTAAATTTACTAATTATGATCCTTATGGTATTCCGTTCTATAAAGCATTTGCAGAAAAATACAATCTACCAGATAAATCATAAGGAGGAATAAATGAAAAAGACAGTATTCGATAATAAGGAACACATACAGAAGGCGGTACTTGCGGAAATGATAGGAGGAGGATATACCAGACCGGGTTCTTTCCTAAAAGGATTGATTGAATGTTGCATGAGAGTGTGAGTTCAGGATTTATGATAATAACGAAATAGTGAAGGAGGAGTGATGAATTGGCTTAGACGGATACCTAGAGAGAAACCACCAGATAAAACAACTTTTATTATCAAGTTTCCAAACGGTATAACGTGGACGATGTGCCCAGATAAAATAAATCTCACTGTAATAGGCGGTGAGTATGTTGAAGGAAAGTTTAGTATCGGAGATAAACCGGTAGAAGTAAATAAGGAGGAGTGATGAATCAGGAGACAAGAGTTCAATTAATTGCAAGTCTAACTAATGTTATAGACGATTGGTTTGGCGAAGAAAGCGATAAGTCAAACAAGATTTATCCTTATGTTGGAGATGAAACATTTTATCTAATGGCCGAGAGTGCCGTAAATATTCTTTGTGCGAATAGCGATATTGAAAATTATTTCAAACGCGAAGGTTTACCGGAGGACAAATGAGAATACCAATAATAGGAAAGATTGATTGGCGAACTTCGCCAGAAAGGTATGAGGTGAAATGATGGCAGATATAACATATAAGCAAGTTAATGGGGTTTGGTACGACTATATTGACGGAGTTGCTGTTACGGGCTTTGTAGCTCAAAATGAATTCCCTGCCAAAGGAAGAAAATGGCAAGAAATATCTATTGGTGATGCCAAGAAATTAAAATACATCACCGGTAAAGCATGTATTTGTTGTGGGCAAGACAAGAAAGTATGATATAATCTTATTATGTTCACGAATAGCAAGTGCTTTTTAATTGGTAATAACCATCACTGTGCAAGGTACTTGCTTCGTGAACTGAACAAGGGCGCAGTGGTGGTTTTACATTATTAAGGAATACGAATGAAAGCAATTAGTCTCGGATGGGGAACACAGTCATTTACATTGGCGGCCATGTCTGCTCTTGGGGAACTCGAAAAAGTAGATGTCGCTATTCATGCAGACACAACACACGAAGCAAGCTGGACGTATTCAATAGCTAAGAAATATACAAAGTGGTTAGAAGATAGGGGTATAAATGTAATCACGGTGAAGCCCGACAGCAAGCGTCTTGGTGCTTTTGATGAATATAAAGGCGTATCTGTCCCTGCATATACAACAAGTGGCAATGGCAGCAAAGGAATGTTGAGAAGGCAATGTACTGGTGATTGGAAAATAAACCCTATCCGTAGATGGTTGCAGGCGAACCGAAATAAAGAACGTGTTGAAATGTGGCTGGGTATTACACTTGACGAAATGCAGAGAATGCGCCAGTCGAATGTGAAATATATCGAGAATAAATATCCGCTTATTGATATGAGAATGACAAGGCATGTTTGTCTATTATGGTTACAGAAACACGGGATTGATATTCCAAAGCGGTCTGCTTGCGTATTCTGCCCGTTTCATAGCAAGGCTGAATGGCGAGAAATAAAATTATCAAAGGTGGACTGGAAGCAAGCTGTTTATCACGATGAAGCGATCAGGAAAATTAGACCACCGTATGATCTATTTGTTTGTAATCAGAGGAAACCATTAACAGAATGTGACTTTGATAGCATGGAAGATAAAGGGCAAATCCCACTATGGCAAGATGAATGTGAAGGATATTGCGGAAACTAAAGGAGCGGTATTCGCTTCCTGAACAGAACGAATCGCAGTGGTGGTTTTACACTATAAGAGGTGATTATGCGTGGTTATTTTGAGATAGGGATTTATCACACAAAAACAGAAGTCAACGTTGGTACTCTGTGGCGTTCTGCATACCAATTAGGCGCAACTGGAATTTTTACTATTGGGCGTAGATACAAAAGACAAGCAAGCAACACGTTGAAAACACAAAGGCATATTCCTTTACGACAATTTGATACATTTGATGTGTTTCTAAATCAAATTCCAAAGGGAGCAAGATTAATAGGTATTGAAATGGGCGGAATACCACTTGCGGAGCTTGAACATCCAGAGCAAGCAGTTTATTTGCTTGGTGCAGAAGATTACGGATTACCGGAAAAAATAATTGAAGAGTGCGCTCTAATTATCTCTATTGAATCAATAAGACAACCAAGTTATAACGTTGCAGTTGCGGGTTCAATAGTAATGTACGATAGGTTCGTAAAAGCAGGAGCCAACAATGGCAAATAGCGAATGGGCTTGGCAGATATATAAGAGGACAAGATGAAAAAAACATGGATTAAATTAAAGAGGGGGTTGGTTGAGCCAAAGCACAGAGACAAACTTGGTATCAGGATATGGCTTTATCTTTATATATTAGATCAAGCAGACTGGGGACAAGGGGCAGTAATAAACTGGATAGATAAAAACGCTGCTGATGAACTCGGTATGCCTATTTCTACAGTACGCAAACAACGCAGGCAGCTTGAAGAAGATAAGTACATTTCCTGCTTGCAAAAGAAAGATCATCAGCAAATAGTTATAAAGAATTGGACTAACCCAAGAGAATATTCTGGTGAAGTCTATAATAAGAGTATCCAAAATAGCACACCCTTGAAAAACGAGGGTGACCACAAGGTTATTACTACAATGGACACTCCTTCTTCTAATTCACATATCACAAGTCATAAGACAAAAGAAGATAGGGATACTGAAAAAGATCGAAAGACAAGAATCACAGAAGGAATGGCGAAAGGATATAAAGCACATCGAGCCGGGAAGAATAAGAACCAGCATTACCCACCTGACGTTATTAAAACTATTACCGCCTTTGAAAAGCATTTCAAGATCAAACCGCCTCATGCAAAGGATAGTGGTTATTCATTATGGGTAAAATCTGCAAGAGAGATCAACCGGCTTTCATCTGATTATAAGATAGCCTCTGCAGCAGCGATCAGGAATTACTTTTTGGCTTGGGATAGAGAGGGCAGAGGTTATTCTATTAATAGCCCGCAGTCAATATTAAAAAGTCTTAGAGGATATTTAGGCGAGAGAGAAAGTGGCGAAGAATTTATTGGCAGTAATGGAGAAGTGAGGAAGTTTTAGGAGGAATGATGGAGTTTAGAATTGAGGTAGACAGGATGCGTGCAGGTGATTTAATAAATATAGACAGCGAAGATCACGTAACCGCAATATCAGCACTAATTAGCATAGTGGCTACAATGGTATGGGATGGAGAAATATATCGTGATCGGGAGGAGGTCATAAAAGAATTATTGGATTTGTCAATGCCGGAATTAATAGAGCAGACAGATAAATTTAACAAGTCAGTTACAGAATATGCTCTACTACAAAATTTATTTAAAGGGAGGAAGTGAGGAAGTTCTAATATTAAATAAGGAAGTAGTCTTATTATAGATTGGAGGAATAGATGCCAGCACATAAAGAGAAAAGACAGACCCCACAAGAGTTTATGGACAAGAAAAGGCAAACTGAGTTAGATCTATATTTTCAGAAAGAGATGGAAAAGCGTATCTGCAAGAACTGTAAGTGGTGGGAAGAATCTGATTGGCCTGACGATACTAATTATGGACTTTGTAAAAATGACAAAGTAAAAGGTAAGTGCATATCCAGCATTGATAAAGATGTTATTGTAACTGTACATTGTTTTGGTTGTAATCAATGGGAAAAACATGAGTAGCCAACCCCATAACAGACAGGCGGAAGAAGCTCTTTTAGGTTCTATCCTGATCAACCCACAAACGATTAGACATCTGACTTTGGATAGTGACAACTTTTATATTATCAGGCACAGGTGGATATTCGATTGCATGAGGAAGTTAGAGCGCATTGATGTTTTAACTGTAACGGAGGGGCTTGGTGAGCATCTTGAAGAAGTGGGCGGGCAAAGTTACCTTTTGTCTTTAGTAAATAATACTCCGACAAGTGCTAATGCAGAATCATACGCAAAGATTATTAGAGAAAAAGCAAAGCGGAGAAGGTTACTTGCTACCGCTAATGAATTGGCGAAGTTCGCCTTAAATGAGGAAAGCGATATAGCGGAAAGCACTTCTGAAATAATGACTGCGTTAGTATCTATTAACCAAGTTGATAAGCAGAGTGAATCCTTGTCAGGAGTAGCAAGCAAGTTATATGATTCGATCAAAGAAAGATACGATAATCCGGTAGAAATATTTGGAATACCTACCGGGATAGCTGATTGGGATAAGGTAACATCGGGAAACCAGAAAGGAGAATTGACAATTGTTTCAGGGATCCCAGGTGTTGGTAAGTCTAAGTTACTTGTTCAGATGGCTTTTGGAATGGCTAAACATGAGCCGGGCGTGATCTACTCAATGGAAATGACAGGTAAAAGATTGATGATGCGGCAGTTATCGGTATTTTCAAAAGTGCCGGTTTACAGAATGAAAAGCGGGAAACTTGAGGGGGGGGATTGGGATAAAATAGTTATTGGAATAGAGAAGTTGAACCGGGCAAATTTGTTTATAAGCGATAGTACAAGCTGGAATACGGTAACAATGAGAGCAGACCTTGCCCGTCTTGTGGATGAGTTTGGTATAGGGTGGTTTGCGCTTGACTATCTTGGAAAATTACAAGACAGTTACGGAAAGGATGATACTGAAAGGACAAAGTTTATAAGTGGCGCAGTACATAACTTCTGTATGGATTTTAATTTAGCAGGAATAGCAAACTCGTCAATTAATAAAGAGGGCGTGAGTTCTGGCAAGCCGAGATTGCCACATCTAAGCGGTTCGGTGCAGTTAATTTTCGATACGGACAATGTGGTATTTATGGTTGCAGGGGAATCACAAAATCTAACTGATCTGTACTGGTCAAAACAACGAGAGGGTGTTGGTGGCAAGAGTTATATTACGCTTTACGATGACCCTAATTACCCCGTATTTTCGGCGTATACACCCAGAGAAGGCAGGTTGCCTTATAAGGATTACTGATGAACTATAAAGTGCTACAAGGCGATGCAATAGAAGTGTTGAAAGACTTTCCTGATAAATCAGTGGACTTCGCGTTTGTGGACCCGCCGTATAACGTCAAAAAGGATTATGGAGTATATAAAGACGATTTACCAGAGGCGGATTATTTTAAATGGTGTTCTAAATGGATAGATGAATTAAAGCGAATATCAAACACGCTTGCTATATACCCACCAAAAAAACACTTGCTTTGGTTCTGGAATAGGGTTCCTAATCACCACCAAATTATATGTGCTTGGTCCCCAGAGGGCGCGATTAGAAGCAGTTTTGTACATCAGTATATACCCTTGTTGGTTCCCGTGAAACCATTGAAACGCACGAAAGACCATTGGTGGAATGTTCAGGTTCCTGGACTTGGGTATTATTATCGTGAAGAAAAATTCGGTAATCCTGGACAGACAAGCCTGGACATAACAAAGCGAATTATTGATGCTTTTACTCTTGAAGGGCAAATAGTATTAGATTGTTTCATGGGAGTTGGCACTACTGGAATAGCGTGTGTTAAGACAGGCCGGAATTTCATCGGAATCGAATTAAACCCTGAATACGTGAAGATGGCAGAGAAGAGAATTTATAAAGCAAGTCAACAAATGAGGTTAGATTGGAAGGAATGATGAGAAAAGAAATCTGCAAAAACTGTAAATGGTGGGACCGTAATCAGTTTGTTGATGGCACGCATGGTTATTGTAGAAATAAAGAGGTATTGAAAATGTGTATCGCAGAATTTAAAAAAGCGTTCTTAGCTCCCCCGCCAGAATTTGGCTGTAATCATTGGGAAGAGGTGAAAGATGACTAAAATGAGAGTGTGTCCTGATTGTGGACTCACAGAACAATATTATCGTTGTCCTCTATGTGGGTGTCAATGGTCAGATAATGCCCCCGACCCCCGCTTACTAAAGGCGATTGAGGAAATGAAAAGACTCGTTAAAAACAATAAGGATGGGGATGATACTTCTCTACACGAATTAATGGCAAATGTAATGCAGAATGGACTGGATATTATTTACAAGCACATCCCAGAGGTGAAAAGCAACACGCTTGAAGATATGCTTTCAAGAGTTACCGATGAGAATAAACACGAGGTAAAAGATGACTAAACGAGAACTATTTTACGCTACGCTTATGATTGTGTTGTTTACATTGTTAGCATTGTTGCTATGGTGGCTATAATGATTAAATGTCCGTATTGTGATCAAGAACTTGAATGGGTAGATACTTTTGGGAAAATTGTGAGTTCTCTTAGGGAATTTGAGTCGGGAAATGCTATTTTTGAAAAGAGTGGTTCTATCTATAAATGTAATAACAAAGGTTGTCGAAGTAGACAATTTGATTATTGCTTTTATAGCAAGGTAGGACAAGATAAAATATTTGCAGGATATCCATACTAAACATAGGGAACATAACAGATGATAGATATTGATGAAGGATGGTATAAGGTTAGGTGTGACAAGTGTGTAGAAAGAGGTAAGGAATGAATGATAAAGATATAATCACGGCAGATGAGGTTATGCTTGCCTGTATGAATAAGATTAATAGATTTACTAACCTTATAATTCCTAATGTGAAAGATTCTTTCTTTGGAATAAGAGAGGCGGATTTACTGATAGTCTCTCCTGCCGGATTTTGCTGGGAGATAGAGATTAAGGTGACATTCTCAGACTATAAAGCAGAGTTTAAAAAGAAATATGCAGTCAGTTATTTTATGGGGGATTTCAGACTCAAAAAGAAAATTTTTGCCATACCCGCGCACATATTCAAGGCGCATGAGGAACAGATACTTGAACTGCTCCCTGACTATGCAGGGCTATGGCTTGCAAGATGGCATACAACTCACTATTCAGACGGTCCTTACAGCTTTCTAACAATCTGTTATCCTAATCCGAGAGAGCCAAAGATCAAGAGAAAAAATGAATGTAGAAAGTTGACAGAATCAGAGATAGAAAATCTAAAGAGAATCTATGCCCTGAAATATTATTCGCTATTAAACAGGAAAGTTAATAGTGAGCGTGGAGGTGAAAGATGAATAAAGAACTGAACGAACTAATGGCGGAAGGGGTAATGGGGTGGCATAAGGGCCGACTTGTTGCTAAGCACCTATCAACTCAGACTTGTTGGCTGGATGCACAGGATAACCTTATGGTGTCAATAATTAGCTGGAACCCCTCTGGAACTGATAACAAAAGTATGGGGCAGGCAATGAGGTGTGTCGAGAAAATGAAAGATAGGGGCTGGCTATTTAGTTTGAATTGGGATTGTGATGAAACATGGAGGGCTAATCTTTATAAAGCAGACAAAACATCACCTGGCGATATTTTACAAGGCGAACACGATGAATTTCCTGAAATTGCAATCTGCGAAGCAATAGCGGAAGCGGTAAAAGATGAATAAGATACAACTCCGAGATAAGATAGAGAAGAATGTCATAAGTCTTGGGCGCAAGCATATTAATACACGGAGAGATAAATCCATCGGATATTGGTATTGGCGGTTGTTTCTGGAATTTATTGAGCTGGGCTTATCTTTAATCGGATTGCACAAACACAATCCGTTGTGGGAAATGACACAGATAAGCACCATTGTAATATATTTGATAGATTATTATGCGGAGGTAAAAGATGACCAAGATGTTTATGTTATTGATAACGAGATACCGCTATGGATTGCCGAACATGGGCTTGTCCATGAGTGGTGCTGGTTGCAGGATTTATTTTGTAAAGAGAGGTAAGAATGAGTAAGAAGAAATATAAGAAGGGCGAAATATCTGATACTGCGGGTATGTTTGTTGTTTTAATCTGTTTCTTAATGTATATTGCGCCATGCATGTTTATTTATTTGATATTGAGAATGTGGTAGGAGGTAAGGAATGAGTAAATCACAGGATAAGAGAATCAATGTCCAACAGGGTAGAGATATGTTTGCTGTATCGGATGATAGATTGGAACAGGTATTAACACGACACAGAGATTTTCGAGAGATGGGGTGCTCTAATGACAATAAGGGATTTCTTTGTTTCGATGAAGAAGAAATTGTTGCAAAAGAACTCCTGCAACTGCGGAAGGATAACGCATCCCTACAAATGCAGTTAGACATATCACAGGAAAATCTTGGTGATGTGATGAAAGAGAATAGAATAAACGTAGAGCGTATAGAGAAATGGGAGGCAGCGGTCAGTAAAATGGACTCCACCACCCGGTGAATAAAAAGTATAAAGACGTTGATTTCAAGATTGATCTGGTAAATAAGCGCGGTGGGTGCGAAGGGTGCGGTTCTGGTACTGCGTTAGAACTGCACCACATGCTTATTCATAAGAAAAAAGGCAAGCGAAAGTGGTTAGACGTTGAATATAATTTTATGCTTCTTTGTAAGAAATGCCACGAAAGCGGAGTTTATAACAACCACGAAATGAGAGTGATATTTTGGTACATTCAGGTTGGTAGATATGGCTATGATATAATGGTTGAGTGGTGGAATTTAATCCCTTTAATTACAAAACCGAAATATAATCTATGTACCATAGACAGCGCGCCGACACGAATCAAGCCGGAATTATTGGCGAACTTCGCCAACTCGGTTGTGAGGTGCTTGTCGTATCTCACCTACTGATTTTCGATATAATTGTGGGTTGGAAAGGTAGAAGTTGGCTTTTTGAGATTAAGGGAAAAGGAAAGAAATTGAGACCTAAACAGCAGGAGTTTCATGACAGTTGGAATGAACGAGGACAGATACATAGAATTGAATGTACGGAAGATGCAATAGGAATAATGGAGGATTGATGACTTGTATTATTGGGCTTGAATTAGAAAACACAGCTTTAGTTGGAGCTGATTCATGTACTGCTTGTGGTAATGACAGGGAGTTAATAAAAGACAAGAAGATATTTAGAAAAGAAAAGTTTATATTTGCTCACACGGGAACAGCGAGGGCTAGACAGATAATTCAATATCTCGTTGATATTCCGATTCCTAAAGAGTTTGATATTAGGTTTGTGATTAAGCAAATTGCCGAACCAATTAGAATAAAGATGAAGGAAATAGGATATTCGGAAATAGAAAATAATAAAGAAAAGATGAGGGACTTATTTTTAGTTGCTTATGGAAATAAGGTATTCAAAGTCTACGCAAATTTCACTGCGAGTAGAGCTGAAAGTGGGCTTGTTACTTCTGGTTGCGGTGGTAGATATGCAATGGGCGCAATGTTAGCGTTGAGTAATATTGAACCAAAGGATAGAATAAACCAATCTCTTGAAATATCAAGTCAGTGTTCTGTGGCAGTAGAGCCACCATTTATTATTTTAGAGACGGAGAAATAAATGAAAGACCGTATGAAACTTATATTTATTAGATTAGCTGGAAAGATAATTGATATTCTAAGATGGTTGTTAGTAAGTTATAGAAAGGAAGGGATGATGAAAGACAAATCAGGTTTGACATTTTGGATGGTTGGCTGGCTGTTTACAGTAGGATTTGTGGATCTCACAAAATACCTAAATAAATTAGATTGGGTTATCTGCGGTTATGAGTCTGGATCAGGTGCAAGATCCATGATGGAGACAGGTTTATTTGAGGCTACAACTGTAGGATTGCAAATAATAGAGTCGTTTTTTACCTTCGCTGCCTGGCCGCTAATTTTGGGAATAACGGTTCATGAAATAGTATTTAAATAGAAAGGAGAAAAGTGTATAAAGAATTAATACCGGATGAGTACCAGGCAGAATATATCTCGATAAGGGAGAGCACTCTTGAAAAGTCTTTCCGAATTGGAGAGATGACCGCTGACTGTGTAGAAAGAAATCTTGAAGAAAAGAAGGCGATAGTTTATCGGGCAGCGGGTTCGTATGTTGGATTACCGAGCAGAACTGTAAGAGAGTACACAGATGTTTTCAACTTTTACCCAAAGGAAGCTCAAAAACGATTTGAGGTTTTGGCTTTCGCTCATTTCAGAAAAGCGTACAACAAAGATAATTGGGAGGAAATGCTTACGTGGTCAGTAGAGCAAGCAGACGTTCTTGGTGGTAGGCCTGCAACGGTAGACGCTATGATCAAAGAGTTTTGCTATAATGAAGATGAAAATATAATAGCGCAATTGATGAAAAAGCTATACGAGTTACTTGATCGCTTATCAGAAGAACTTACGCCTGAACAGATCGAGCAGGTGCAAGTAAAGATTAATGAGATAGAGGATATTGTTTCTTGCGAATTGGTTGAGATAACTGCTCATGATGAAGGGGACAAGATGTATGTGGTAGGAGAAAAGAGGAATGATGAAAATAACGAGTAGTCCTACTTCGATAATGAAAAACTTTGGGATAAGTGTAAATTCTAAAGAGGCGTATAAAAAACACGCACATAGAATATTTAAAAGACGGCGTGGTTATATTTGGTTGAGTAAGGCAGATAAACAAATTGCGTTATTAAGGGCTATTGAAAGGATGGAATAATGGAAGTAACAGATGAGAGATTAGGCGAAATAATAAAAACCAACTTGTCGCTTCTGCGCAGATACAAGGAAAACGCAGAGATAGAAATAGGTTTTCTTGAGTTTATCTGCTTAATGGAAGAACTTCAATCACTTCGCAAAATAGATATTGCCTACACCCTAAAATACGCAGAAGAAGCTGGCGCGGTGTGTGAAGAAATGAAGCATGGTATTGAGCAGGTATTAAAGGAAATCGCATATTCAAGAAACGATTTTTATTTGCAACAACAGGCAGGGCATGATTACGGTATTCAGATAAATACACTGCGTTTTGCTGAGGATACAATAAAGAAACACCTATCTAAATATCTTGATTTGGAGGAATAAATGAAATTAGAGAGTAGTCTTATGAAAATTAGGCGAGTACAATTTACAGCATGGGATTCTTTGTGTCATCCTGAATGTCATAATCCAGCATATTTAGAGTACGAAAAAGTTACTTCTGGATTAAGTGAAGAAATAGTTATGTATGGATATCAAGAATATGGTGGTGGTGGCACTTGTAGATGGATAAAGATAACTGAGGCGAAAGATGACTAAACTATTACCGTGTCCGTTTTGTGGGGGGGACGCTGAGCTGAAACAAACTGGAAGAACACAATATACAATAGAGTGTGAAAATTGTGGCATAGGAAAGTCTGCAAAACATCTACATTATAGTGCCGAATGGTTGAAAAATACAATGGCAGAGAATTGGAACACCAGATTTGATTTAGGCGAGTAATTAACTCATGCGAATTAATAACGCTATATAATCTACACATTATTAGAATATAGGAAACGGAGATAAAATGACTCTAGAAAGCCAATATGACAGTGAATGTGATTGCATAGAACAGGAGTTTGAGGAGGGGTTGGTTGATGAATCCGAGTATATTCAACGCATGAAAGAATTAGAACAAGAAGGTAGGCAGGCCGGTATATTTGCGGACGACTTGCCGTTTTGAAAACTTCTTTTCATGTATAGAAAGTACCACCTACGAGGTGTTATGAGGACACAAAAAGAATGAAACTAACTAAAGAACAAGTAGAAATGATTAAGAGTGATTCTGAAACCGCCACAATAAGGCACGGTTACGATATGACAATTATTGAATTGTGTGCTGATTGGTTGGAGCTTCACAAGCAAGCAAAATATCTTCAGGACGAGTTAGACCTGTGGGAAAGGTGCGGGTATAAAAAGAAATGATAAAAACACTGAACGAGGTACTATCAGAAGTGTTGATTGACGTAGTATCGGTTTGTGTCTGCGAAAACTGCAGATATTTTCATATTCAGGATGACGGTTATACAATTGATACTCAATGTAAAAACCCAGATGTATTAGTGCTTGCTCCTTGGGCTTCTTTTGGCTGTAATCAATGGGAAGGGATAAAAGAAAATGCCTGATTTTGAAATAGAAGGATATCAATTTTGTTTTGATTGTAATACTTTTGTTGAGAATGATCACTACAATTCTAATGAACGGTTGTGCTATGGATGTATAGGAGATGAGATTGAAGAGGATGAAGCGCGTTTAGAACGTTTAGAGGAAGAGTAAACTTCTTTTCATGTATAGAAAGTACCACCTACGAGGTGTTATGAGGACAC
>SDBU01000964.1_pt1 | contig 41993 bp, 68 predicted proteins | sample 2277071 | NCBI WGS metagenome assembly SDBU01 (sample SAMN10397929, study PRJNA504765) | marine sediment metagenome | isolation source: marine sediment core GS08_GC12, 126 cmbsf | place: Arctic Ocean: Gakkel Ridge, Loki's castle | collected 2008
GGCTTATAAGTTGGGTCGGTCAACTTGACAATCAGGTCGTCCAGCGCGCCTTTAACGTCACCAACTCTATACACTGTCTTGCTCCCGCGCTGGGCGGTGTGAATGTCTTGAGCTGCTTTCAGGTTGCGAATAAACTGCGACCTGTGTTCTTCAGGGATGCCCATGCGTCTGGCCATCTCGGACGCACCAAACATTTGCTGGTCATCTAGCGCGTCGATCCTATCCGTCTGCTCTTCTTCGTTTATCCCCGGCAGGGCTGTCGATGGAGCAAGTTGAATGATATCCTCTTCTCCGGTAGAGCGAGTAGAAGCATCGGCTTGACTTGCTACCACCTGCGGGGAAGTCCGCTTGCCGGAAACAACATCATTAGCTTGCCTGTTAGCTACTAGCGGTGCTACTGCGAGCGACGCCACCTCCTGAGTATCGATCCCTCTGTTGCCCAACTCTACGGCAAGCTCGTCTATGATAGCCTGGTTGCCATTGTCTGAATTGACTTCCGCCCAATACGCAGACGATACCTGGTCGTCGTTGCCATAGAACGATTCCCGCAGAGTGCCAATATCCACATACTCCACACCGCGATACTCTATCGTCTCAATACCTGTAGGCACAAACACCTCAAACTCTTCCGCTAATGCAACGTTTCTGTTGGGGAACTTTTCTCGCGTTTCTAAGTTCTCTGCAGACAACTCTTGAGGCGACAATCCTAACTCCGCAGCAGCCTCTTCCTCTGACATCCATTCGCCTTCAAGTTTTGATACCGAAACGCCAATAGCATCAGCGGCTTCCTTCCTGGTGGTGACATCAGGCGGCGGCACTGAGCCTTGCGCGGCATCTACGTGGCGCTTCCCCCACTGGACTCTGGAGAGCACGCGCATCAAGTCAGATACAGAGACATTGCCCGTCTTAAAGACCCTATTTGTAACCACAGCCTTGCCCTTGCTCGTAACTATTGTTAGGGGGTTGCCCTGAGGATCCTTTGTTTCTTCCACTATATCCTGCCGGTCGCCAAACTTCACCTTCTTTGACTCGAACCCAGTCGGGCGAAACTCCACAAACTGTTCAGGCGGGTTGCTCTGATCGATAAGCCCAACCATTGTGCTATGGTCTAAATCAAAAAGTTCTTCGGCATCCTCTAAAGACATGAATTCAGTGGTATCAAACCTTGCCGAGATCCCGCCCAGCGTTGACGTATCGCGCTGGCGCAGATCTTCTACTTCCCGCCCCCGCTCGAATGTCGCCAATTCGCCAGCGAACACAAACTGGTTGCCTTCCTCGTCTGTGTGGATATCCAGTTCTAACCCAAACTCCCCGCTTGTTTCTAGCAAGTTCTGGCCGGAACTAAAAACGTCTGTCTGTCGCGCTGCTTCAGCCAGGGATAGTCGTTCCTCCCTAGGGTTGAAAATCATCGCCCCAAAATCGCCGGGGTCTTGTGGAAAATAAAAAGTATTGCCAACCGACTCAAGAGCATTGTCATTGATTATGCGCCCTTTATCATCAACGTTCAATAAACCATCGCGAATAAAAGTGTTAATCTTGGTCGCAGTTTCCAGGCCCCAGAGTTCCTGCAATTCTTTCTTTGTAAAGCTCTTTTTAATTCTCTGACTTGCGCCTAATCGCCTTCTTTTAGCCATTATGCACCCCGCTTCCGTCGTCCTGACCGCAACTCACTCCGTTGCTTCTCAGTCGTTTGGAAGGACATTAGCCTGTCAAACTTAGCGCCCGGCAACCCACTTATCAATGGAGCGGCCGCTTGTGGGGAGATACCCCCACTGCGTGCATCAGGACTGCGAACAGCCGAGAGAACCTCTGCGGAGAAGATAGGACCCATCTGCGTGGTTGCACCACTACCAGTGCCAGGCTTTCTGTCGCTAACAACCGTCTTGTTCAGTCCTTTCAGTCCGCTATCATCAAGGCCGGTGTCGCGACTCTTGCGATCCTCCAGCACTTGCGCTCTCTCTTGTGGAGCCATCTGTCGCGGCGTGCTATCTGTTCGCCCACCGCCGACGGGAGAAACAAAGCCAAACGCAGGGTGGTCCGCTGGTAATGGCGTGACGGCACTCCTGCCAGTGCCGGGCGTTCTATCGCTAATTATCTGGCCATTTGTTTTAAGTCCTGCATCTGTAGCGAGATCATCAGGAAGCTGTGCAGTTTTTCTCGCGGTCACTTCCCTGTCCAATATATCAAAGGCTCGTTGTTGGAGAGCCTCTTCTCCAGGGAAGGGTAGTTGCTTAGTAAAGCCCTCCGGAGTTATCGGCAAGCCATCATCGCCAGATAGTTCTTCCGTCGCACCACTGCCATCGCCCATGTTCAGGTTTTCCACAAAAGCCGTCTTGGGTCGAGGCTGAAATCCCCTGCCAGTAGTAATCGGCCCCGGCTTGAAGACAGGCTTTTTGTTCGCAAGCGCATCAGCGTCGGTATCATTAGTGCCGGGAGGCTCTTTCCCTCTGCCCTCGATAGGGCCTGGCTTGAATATGATATTCGGCTTGCCAACACTCTCGTCGCCAAGAGCATCCGTTACGATGGGTCGCATACCAATATCATCAGCCACACCAGGCAACGGGCCGCCGTCATCATCCGAAGACAACCCGATCCGCCCCGTCACTGTATCAATTACATCCAATATCGAACCACTGTCTGGCAAGTCCGATATATCACGCACCACATCCGGCAGGTCAGTAACGGCGCTTGAGCCATCACCATTGACTCTGTTGTTCACGACTTCGTTGCCGAGGTTAGTGATGTCGTCTGTAATTGCACCGTCGGTCACTACAGCCTCGTCAGTCACCTCAGATGCCTGGAACTGATCAAACACTGTCGGCAGATACAATCCTGTCCCGCCAAAACTCTTGCCCAATATCTCGGTCACATGAGCCTCGTCTCGGAACAACGGAGTGTCATCAGATCGACGAAGACTCAATATCTCATCTACACTCAACTCGCCCACATTAACCGATCCTAACTGCGCTTCAATATCAACATTGGAGAGTTCGGTGTTGAAGTCTGCTAATGCCGTTGCCGCCACATCAGCTTGGTCTGCCTTGTACGTGTCATACGCTGCCTTGTCTATGCCTAGCAAGTTGCTGGAATCGTCAGGGTCCCAATACGCAAGATCAGGGTTCTCGAAGAGCAACTTGTCTTGTTCCGACTTACTCAACCCCAGCTTGACGTCTCGCTCTTCTGTGCTGTAGTAAGGCTTCTCTGTAACCTCCGGGGTTGGGGGGTCAGCAAACAACGCTTGAAGTCCTGCCACCTGTTCGGGATCATTCATCAAATTGGTAAAGTCGGACTCCAGGAACGCTGTATTGAACGATCCTTCTGTACCAGTAATAAACCCGCCAGCAATGGCCTTGAATAGGTCTGACTCACCAAAGCCGGATATTCCTGTAATGCCCTCCAACGCGGATGTTGCCGCAGTTCTGTTAAACGTAGCGGGATCTTCCGCAACCTCTGGCGGCTCCAACGACTTTAGCAAATCGTCTATCTGCGTATTTACTCCAGCTATTTCCTCCGGCGTGTCAATATCGGTAAAGGCGGACTCCAAAATGCTTACAGATCCTGGGTCAACGACTATGATACCGCTCTTGACGATCTCCGTAAACTCCGCGGGAGTTAGTTGACGTTGCAGAATATCTTCCAGTCTGGTTTCTCCCTCACCAAAGGACAGCGTGCTTGGGTCGTCCGGCGCTTTGGCGATAAAGTTCGTAATAGACTCCAGTGTAGACGAATTAAGGTTCTGCTCCACGTCCGATAGCAAGAACTCGTTTCCGATCAGGTCGGTGGGGGTGAAGAACTCACCTACGACAGATTCTGCGTCCTCCGTGGAGATGCCCGGCACAAAACGTTTAATGGCGCTTATTGTTGCGGAACGCGATATAGTCTCCGGATCTTCCACCTTCGGCGTTTCTATGCCCTGGTCTGTAACCCATTGTCTTGCATCGCCTTCTACCCCAGGCTTAACTCCTACAATAGTGTCATTCTCGCCAAATACCGCAACGTCACCAATATCTTGCCCGGTGTCAGTAGCAAATTTCTTGAGCTGCGCTTCAGTCACACCAGAACGATCCCAGGTGATGAAGTCTACGCCCGGTTTTAAGCCAAGTGCTTCTGCATCCTTGAATGTAAAGAGGCTGTTGGCATTATCCAGGGTCGGTGTAGTTCCCAGGGAATTGCTTGCAAACTCTATAGCCTCGTCAGCCGTTTGGGGATCGAAGGTAGCGTAGTCAATGACGCCCTGCCTGTTATCGTCAAACCATGAGCGAGGTATCACCGCGCCAGCACCATACGGGTTGTCAAAGTTGCCCTCAAAGAAGCCTTGCCTGACGGCTTTCGTAACTGTAGCCGTAGTGATACCTACATCCGCTTCTAATTCTGTGTCTATATCGGATGCTTTGATATTATCCTGGTAAAATGTTATGAATTTATCGAGATTCCCCTGGACGTAAAACTTTGTTGAGCCGAAGCCGCCGGGTTGAGTAAAGCCAATGGCCGCCAACTCTGCGCTGGTTGGCTCCCTGCCTAACTTGTCGCGCACATATCCCTTAGCTTCCCCAGAGGTAAAGCTCAATCCTGTCTGAAATGTCATATCTGGATTTACGTTACCACCAGCCATATTATCACCTCTTCGGGGCCATCCAGCCCTCTGTTATTGCGCTTCTAAACTAACTAACCGTACTCGCCGCCGCTGTGTCTTTGCGCTCCAATACCACGTCGTCGACGTAGAAGGTGGCCGCGCCGCCCTGCGACACAATATATACCGGTGAGTTCTGGCTTGCCAAAAACGAAATGGAATGCTTCGTCCATACACCCACATCTGGAGTGAATATCAAGCTAATATCTATCCGACTATTATCCAAGAACTCAACATTTCCAGATACGCCATATATCCAAGCAGAAAGGGTGTAGTAATCCCCTGATGACGTAACGCTGCCCGGCGTTTTTATGCCTTCGCCTTGAGCATCAACATCTACCTTCTGGCTTGCTGAACCTGAACGAACTATTGTCGTTTCTTTGTCTAATGTATCTGACCCATCAGTTTCGACAGCAAACAGATTCCACCCCGGAGCGACGTTGACGGTTCCCCCACCAACCCCGCTCTCGTCATCGTAAGTGCCTTCCATGCCACCGTTGACTACGAGGCTCTCCTTGACAACCATTTTATCTAAGTATATGGTCGCTGCGTTAGCCCCTGCGCCTGCACCTGTTATACGAATGCGTGGCGTTATGGCTGGCTGGTCAGCTTGGAATGTTCCTTCGTAATGCAGCCATACACCCGTTGCATAAGAGACGCCCCTGTCATCTGTGCCTGTGTTGAGTTGTCTGGTGTGGATAGGCGTTGCAGAGCCATCAATATCGAAATAAATATCGCTTGCGCCAGCTATTGCTGAGAAATATATATCAAAAGAATACTTCATGTCAAGGGAGGTGGCTAACGTGAGCGTGGGCAGGTCAACCTCGTCGTTGTCATTACCAGCGGCGTTCACCAGCTTCAACGACTGGCTATCTGCGAGCACAACGGTAGTGTCCTTCGTAGCCGTCCATGTGGCGCCTGTAGTGATATTAGCAACACCAGCCGACTCAAAGCCGCCATCCACCAAGAGGTTCTTTTGGATCGTCTTATTCGTTCCAGATACAGCCGCCGCGCTATCTGCCAAGGTGATAGAAGTTCCCGAAGGTGTGCCTGATATAGTAGTATAAACCACGTTGGCGGGATCGTCATCATCATAGACAACCACTCGCTCGCCAGCAATCCAGCGTGTGCCAACATCGTCATCAGTAGTGAGCGTTACGGTAGATATGGATGCTATTGACTGGAATGCGTTGCCGTATGTGATAGTCGTGACGCCATCCGTGAAGTTAGCCATCACCAGCGTATCATCATCAGCAACGAAGGCGATGCCGGGATCGTCGTCTCCGACTTCTGTGGCTGTCCATACACGGCTAAATACCTGGAACGTCATAGAGCCGTTCAAGTGGTTTGCTTGGTTGGTGTCAGCCCCTATCTGTGTTGTGCTTTCGATAGCGTCTATGGCGTCTGAAGACAAGGCAGCAGTTGGTGTGTTGTCTCTGACAGTCCCGTCAGTATACAGCAACATGGCGTCATTCTTGAAGTCAATGACGCACACGATCTGATACTCCGTGCCAACCGTCCAACCAGTTACATCAAATGTCACCAAATGCTCAGTGCTGTCTTTGTCGTGAACCACAAAAGTCAGCAGACCAGCCGTATCTATATATAATTGCTCCCTGTTATTAGTTGCGCTGGTTCCCTGGTTGTCAAAGAACTGATGCTTGATGCCGTCCCCAGGCACGAAGTTAAGCATAGTCCGGATTCGGACAGTATGCTGTTTCCCATTCCAGTTTTCAGTGACAATGGCGCTATTAGGCGTCACGGAACCAACGCTGTACTGCAAGTTGTTGGCACGACGGTGCGTTATCAGGAGTCCGCTCTCCGTAGTCAGGACTTCAAGCGGAGTATACAGCAACCCGTGTCCGCCAGCACCGAAACCGGAGTGGATGCCCTTCAGTCCAAAAGGAGATATAATACTCACGACAACCTCCGTTATTGGTTCAGCAGACCCTCTAGCTGACTCACCCTGTTAATCAACACCGGATGCACAGCAAGCGCCTTCTCTGTATTGTATTTCGCTATGTCCGCTAGGATACGCGGCTGGACGGCCAGCAACGCCGCAGTAAACGCATCCCCATCGTGGATAGTCTCTATAGGGTAGTTCCCACTGAAGATAAGTGTCGTGGTAATCTGCTCCTGGTCTTCAGTGATGAACTGCGGCGGATCGTCAGGGTCGGGCTGGCCTTCTTCCCAATCCGGATTAGGAACCTGCACCGGAACCATCTCGGTCGTCACTTCGTTATAGGCCATCCCCAGTTTGATCCTGTACCTATTTACCTTGTCCTCGTCCTGGCCAAGAAGCATGGCCTCTACTATGGTCAATTTTATTGATTTAGCCACGATAGCCTCCTATCCATTTTCGGCATAATATACATTAGCCGATGCGCCTGTCCCGCTAATACTCAAGTATATGCCGTTCTCGTACTCAATGCCGAAACTATCAAAAAACCCACCGGATATGTCAGCACCAAGTACCACCTGCTCCCACAGTTTTACACCAGAAGCGGCGGTGTTGTCGTACAGAATGATAGTGGCATTATTGTTCCCGTCAGTATTGATATTAACGCCACGCAATTCTCCTGACCCTGTATTTATAAGCACTGACGTAGTTTTTTCTCCAGATTTTTCATTTGCTCCTAGTAGTCGCATTTTTGCGCCTCCTCTTCTTGCGTTTTATTGGCTTGCGTCTGCGCCTGCTACCACTCACATCGGTTGCGTTAGTGGCGCTCCGGTCGGTTGTCTTCACTTTCCCTATAGTTGGATGCTTGCTCACACTGCCCTCCGTTTTGACCTCACCCGGTGCAGTTCTATCCGCCTGGGCTTGGAATACATTCTGAACCGTCGCGCCGCACGCTCGTAATCAAACCTACCAACGATAGCCCCACCAGTTTCGCCAGCGCCAGGGGTGATGGATGACTTCAAGGTCAACTGTTCGCACAACTTAGCGGCCGCTGGATACGGATCGAATATTTCTGCATCCAGGAAATAGTACAAATCAGTCTGTTCGGAAGTGAACTCGAATTGCCCCCTTCGCAGATCCCAGGCGTCAGGAGTGACAGCCGTTGCTGCAGTTGACTTGGAATTATAGATAGCCAGTATGGTGGAGTCAGTCGTACCCGTCCATCCACCAGCAGCAGCATTCACCACGCCTTCCAGATCCCGCACCTCCGCTGTGTATATGGTCCTGGTAGCGTCAACACGGAGTTGGTGTCTGCGTATCCTGTAACTACCCTCATCCAACACGATCTCGATTTCATCGTCGCTAGGGAACAAAACCTTGTCAGTGTCGTTCAAAAGCTGCCTGACGCGGGTTATGAGATAACTCATTGTCGTTCTTGCCATGCCTTCACCTCCGAATCTATCGCATCAATTACTCGCTTGGACTTTATCTTCCCAGCGCAGTGAAACCAGGGGTTATCACCGTCATGCTTGCAATCATTGAGCACCAAATAGCATGGAGAGCATTCTGCCGTACTCTGCAAAACAGTCGTATCATCTCCGCAGACACAATGGTTTCCGTCAATAAGGCAACTGGTCAGTATCTTAGGCGTCCGGGGGAAGCACTGGCTGAATATATACACTCCGGTATTTGGCGAAACGAAGCAGTCCATGATAGATGTCAGCAGATATGCCTCCCTGAAACTCATCAGGTCGAACATATTGATAAATCTGCCACCATGCCCCTTTGCGTCCCATTTAACCGTCCCTTCCAGGTCGCCCATTCCCACTACATAAACAAATGGGTACTTCTCCATGATGCCCTTCTGAATGATCTCGTCGAAGTGCGGTATACGCTTTGCTCCGTTACTCCCGGAGAACTGCCATCCCAGCATGAACGCGTCCTTCGGAATGCCATACGCCTCGCGAAATGTATTCAAGAAGTTTATCTCGCTCAATGTCACCTTCGTACCAGGTCGCACGCCAACAGCTTCGTCAACTCCTAGCCAGACGCTCATCTCGTCAAAGTAGTTCCTGCCTTCGTTGAGCTTGCGCCTCCACGCAACAGGCATTTTAGAACGCGGATCGGCAGGCTTGTGAAAGTTCAAACGCCCGGGGATACATCCCAGAGTCTTCAGATACACCTCGAAGTCGATATTGTCAGTCTCTTTTATCAGGAAAGCGTTCTGATCGTATTCCAGCCAGTCCAGAAAGTCCTCGGGAAGCTCCACAAAGCCATCCACCAGACCGGTGTTCTCAAGAGCCTCCTTCGCCTTGCTCCGTGTGGACGTAACCCATATCTGCTCGAAATGAGGGCGCAATACCATCAGGGCAGGCATCTTAAATCCCTGGTCGCCGTAAGCTCCGTCATCTCTTATCATCAGATTAGGCATCAGGCTTCACTCCCACTACGCAGTAACCCCAGTACAGGTCACGCTCTGAATGTATAACGTTCTCGAAGCCCAGGTTCTCTACCATGTACGCAGCATCTTTGGGATACCACATGTGCTTATGCTTGCTCAAATTACTCGGCCGCCAATACTCCATATCAGGATGCGGAAGATACAAGAATAACGTACCACCGGGTTTCAAATGCTGACGCCACCAATCTAGCGCATGCACAGGATCGAAAAGGTGCTCCAAACACATAGAACTGAAAATGTAATCATACTCATGAGGCGGAGGCAAGTGCATAGCATGAAATCCATCCGCTATCGTTATATTGACCGCTCTGGCCCCAGGGAACACACAATCTCTCGAAGGGTCTCCACCAATATCAAGGCCATTGCCTTTGCAAAACTCTTTAGCAAACTCGAATACGAAACGCCCAGCGCGCCAGTTGCGAATATAAGACGGATACAGTTTCCCCCGGTATGTGAAAAAACGCTCGTCACTGCAAGTCGCGTCTTCTTTCATTCGGCAGCCGCTCCTTCCTGAGTTTCGGCGATGCGCGCTTCGGCAATCTCTCTGTCCACATCTTCACGCCTCTTGCCCTTAGCGTTGATCTCATACTGCTCAACGTAGGGCTTTACGCTCTTTTTATACCCATCGGGTTCTGCGCGTTTAGCCTTCAACTGCTCCATCAACTGTGCTATCTGCAACTCGTGAGCGTCCTGCTTGGCCATTTTAGCAGCTTCCTTAGCCACCTCTGCCGGGTCTTGGTCAACCTCTTCCGGATGGTCTGGCGGTATCTCTGGCTGGTCCGCATGTGTCGTCACGGCCCCTACGTGCGTTACGCTAGGCAGAGGAGGTTCTGGCACAGGCGCAGGCTTCTCTTCTGCATCTATCTCCCACAACATCTTATTCTGTCGAAGTATCTCTACAGAATCTTCGTCTTGAGTAGTAAACGGCTCAGGAGTCCCGTTCCCGCCTCTGAAATGATGATCCAAAGTCTTTTTCCTGCCGCGTATCATCCCTACTATTTTCCCATTAAACGGTATCATAAAAGTTGGCATCGTAACCTCCTGTCTAAAACGGTATCCCCCCTATAGCCATCTGCCAGTATAAGTACAGATCGCTGTCGGACATATCGGTTAAATTTATACGAAACTCTGTGGCGTCGCCCAGAGATAATATATAGGCATCCTCAGACCCATACTTGGCTAATATCTTAGGCAATACTTGGTCGTATAATGCCGTTTTAGGATAAGGGGCAGCAAAAAACATATTGCCTAACATATCATTTTTTCGCATAAACACTGCCGTTTCCCTTAGAGTATCAACGGACTCGTGAAGGTATCCACAGATGAACGTTCCGTTTGCGGTCATCCCCGCTTCTCGCACCATCCTGATAGCATCAGCCGCAATAGCCGGGGTCGTCTTCTTATCCATTGCGTCAAGTATGACCTGACTCCCGGACTCTATCCCAAACCCTATCCACTCGCATCCGGCCTGCTTCATTGCCAGAAGCATGTCAAAGTCCACCTGGTCAACCCTGGCAGAACAGCCCCAGCGTATCCCCAAGTCAGCATCTACCAGTTTCAGACAGAACTCTATCACCCAAGCCCTATCAAAAGTGGAATTGTCGTCCACAAAGCCAATGAAGTCAATGTCCCACTTCTCTTTCAATTCCCGCATCTCGGCTATCACGTTATCCACGGATCTCATGCGATACTTTTTCCCGAAGGTGTAATGGTAGCAGAACTTACATGCTCTCGGACATCCACGACTATTGATCATGTTCAGACTGCGAGTGGCTTGATAGCCTATCTCGCTGCTGTTCCGCATGTCGCCACCCCAGATAGGATTCTTCAAATAGACTTCTATCGGTATCTTGCTATAGTCAGGGAAGGGAAGACAGTCCAACCGGGGGATCAATAGCATTGGATCTGTCTTGACAAAAGAGCCTTCGCTGTCCCTGTAAGCGACGCCACTTGTTTCCTGCAATGAAGCGCCGCCAGCAAGTGCCAGCATCGTCTCTTCGCCTTCCCCGATAACTAATCCGTCGAGTTCTGGCATATACCGCAATGTGAATTCCGGAACGCTGGTTGCTAATCCCCCGCCAGCTATCAGCATAGGATCTCCGAACTCACTCTTGTTCTCCAATAAATAGTTTAACACTCGGCGCTGCTCCCGGCATGTACTTATCAGACCGGACAGCCCCACTATATCGTAATCCGCCTTGAACGTACTCAGCCAATGTTCTCGGTCGGCGTTAATTGTCCTCAGCGCATTCAGGTCGCATATATCAACGTTATGGCCATTCGCTTCCAGATACGAGGCGATATACAGCAATCCCAGCGGAGCGTTATTAGGAGGCGCAAATTCTCTGATAACATTATTGATTAACAGGATTTTTTTCATCGCTCACCGCCATTTTCATTGAATCACGCTTCTCTTTCTCGGCAGGGTAGAAGTGCTTGGTGTTGTACCCCATAGCCTTCTCGAAGCCTCGTATATGACGAACCAATGTCTCCATGCCCACCAGCCCTACACTAGCGCTCTGGTCGCTCCCCGGCATGGCCCTGTCCAGCGTCACATGCACCTCGACTATCTCTGCGCCCAGCAGCACACTTGCCGCCGGTATTGCCACAGTCGCCGTGTGGTCCGAGTATCCTATCCTGATCTTGTCGATGGTACGCTGTTTCCAATGAGGTATCATATTCAGGTTCACATGATCTATCGGCGTTGGATACTCGCCACAGCAATGCAGTATGGAGAAGTCGCCCTCTCGTACCTCATGCAAAACTCCAATAGCGGCATCCGCTTCGGGCATGGTACACATCCCCGTGGATATGATGACATGGCCTTCCTGTGCTGCTATGTACCCTACCAGATCCAGATCTGTTACACTGCAACTGGCTATCTTCCAGTAGTTTGGCTTAAACACAGACATGAATACCACGGACTCCTCGTCAAAGCACGACGCAAACCACTCAATACCGATCTCATTACAGTAATCGTTTATAGTTATATAGTCTTCTTCAGACAATTCCAGCGCCCGTTTATGCTCTCTGTAAGTGCAGTCGCCAATAATAGCCGATCTCTTCGGCGTCTCCGGGTATAACTCCGGGTTGCGCTTCTGAAACTTCACAGCGTCAAACCCGTACATCTTTGCGTACCTGATCAACTCTAACGCAATCTCTACCTTGCCATTCGCGTTAATCCCAATTTCTGCCACTATCATCGTATCCATAACTTATCCCCCTACCGCCCACAGCGTATCAGTCTTACCCCATGCTGTGAGCCGTTTTGCGTACCATTCGCTTATCCAATTCTTTCTCAAATCGCCCGGCTGTCCGTCGCCATTATTTCGCCGCCTGAATGTCCACCGCAGACGACTTATCAGATTGTATCGCTGAATATGAGATACTCCCACATCCATGTTAGCCGCCGCAAACATCTTCTCCAACGTGCTCTTATTGAAGTACCAGAGATGTGCTTTCTGATAAAAGTATTTCTTCCGATAGGCTTTATTGCCCAGCATCACATCATCGCAATTCGGCACCTCTACAACGATCCTGCCGTTCTCTGCCAACTTGTCCTTCAATACCTTCAGGAAGCCCACGGGATCTGGCAGATGCTCCAGGACGTGGAACATCACTATCAGGCGAAACTTCTCATCTTTTGGCACTTCTGATATGCTTTTATACACCCTATACTTCAAGTCCTTTTCTATCCACTGACACGAATCTGCATCAGGCTCTACTGCGACAACGTACTCAGGGAAGTAACCCCCTCCTACAGCCTCGACAAAGACTGGATTGTACGCCTTTAGTAGATGTGGACGCCAAGTCGTGAGAAATGATCCTGACCCCGCTCCTATTTCGAGTAGTGGCCCGTAATAACCGAGATTATCCAATCGCCTATTTCTAATTTCCGCCTCGTGCATGCCCTGAATGAACCTAGCCATTAGTGGTTTACTATCTTCGCGATACTCCCCGGCGTAAAACTCTTTCAGGTCATCTGCTGTTGGCTGGGGCCACAAGTATTCCAACCCACAGGCACAACGCCATATCTGCCCGCCGCTAAAGCCCCGTATGCCAGACTCTATCATATCGCTTTCCTCACCGCTACATATCGGGCACAGCATATTGCATCCCCCTGAGTATGCACTCCACGGCGTGAAGGTCGTCCTTCGTATCGATGTCTATGGAGCGAAAGACTGGCATTGCATAAGGCAAACTTCTGTTGCCCCAGATGCTCCCGCGCATCAAGCAGTTTCTCTCTGTTACCACAACAGCGCCATTCCCTAAGAATACTTTTGGCTCCTTTTCGCGTTGATACTCAGTGCAATACAACCTTTGCTTATCTCCGTAGAAATAGCCATCGAAGTTCACCGTTCTGAGTTCATAATGATGCACGATCCAATAGCCGGATATAACAGAGTCAACCGTTCCGTCTAAAGGCATTAAAGCAACGCATCTATCAATATCATCGCTGGCTCTAAGCGGCATAGTGTTGAGAAGCATGCAAACACTATCGTAATATACACGATCTTCATTCTCGCAGGACTTGAGCGCATGTTGTAGCGCACCCTCTATCCGGGAGTCGTCTTCAGCCAGTTCCGCCGGCCTGAGAAACGGAGCACAGTCTTTCTGGTGAGCGTTGGCTACTTCCTGGATAGCCACGCTATCAGTGGATACTACCCACCTGGTCAGTAATGTGCTTCCCCTGGCCTGCTCGATGGAGTGCTGAATCATGGACTTGCCGTTTACCTGCATCAAGTTCTTACCTGGCAGACCTTTAGATCCGCCCCTGGCACAAATAACTCCAAGTGTTCTAGCCATCGCACACCTCCACGAGATCGGGGTCTGCCTCTGTAAATGGCACTGACATATCCAGTATGGGCGCTTCCAACTTGAATATCAAAGTCTGTTGCTTCCCTGCGTTCCACCAGACAGGATCTTCTGAGATGTTCACGCCGACCTTGCGAAGCTCAATTACTATCTGGGCTACTTTCTGGTTGGTCCACTTCATTCTTCGAGCTAATTCCGGAACAGAACTGCCATCAACCATCATTGTCAAGAAAGATCTGTAGTCCTCTCCGCCTTCACTATCGCCTTCAGCGGGAACGTGCGCGGTGTATTCGTCCGCCAATAATTCCTTCTGGAACAGCATGGACTCGATGTCATAAGTCTTCTGAAGATGGTTATCCTTGCACATTGCCAGAGACATTATCAAATGCCCTTTGGAGATAATACCGCCCTGAGAACAGTTTATGAACGTTCCTTCTAGCGCTACGGCGGCGTGCTCGAACCAGTCGGCAAATGACCTGTACGCCGGGTTGGTATAGCACAGGACTCCATACATATCCACTGTTTCTTCTACGTTCAGATAAGTTGTGACTCCGTGAGTCTTCTCGACTGCCGGCGAATAATGATGCCCAGGATCGTAATACGCCTCTGGCAGTCCTACCAGTATAGCAGGATCTCCACTGCATACCGACTTCCCTATACTCCATCCTGCCGTTGCGCCACAGCCGCCGGAGGTTACAATACCTATCGCCCCGGTAGACTCAGTGAGCCTCGCGGTAAAAGGAGAGACTTCAAGATGAGGCGAATTGTACCAGTACAGTCGCTTCGCATCTTTCAGCCGTGTTGCTGTGTCGGGATGTATGAAGGTGTCCACAACGAAGTTATATTTTTCCATTTCAACGCCATCAAGACAGCGTAGGTTATTGGCAAGCGAGTCGGCCATGATGACCAGGTGTGGGTGTACTCCAATGTCCTGCAAAACCTTCAGATTCGAGGCTGCTGCAATAATAAAGGCTTTGTCCTCAAGGCCAACTAGCTCGTGCATGTTTCTGTCAAGAGTGGGACCAGAACCCACAAGAATAAATGGGACATTGGGGAGCGTATTGATGAGCGATACCACTCCATACGCTCCCGCAAGTGCCTCCTGGTTAGCCTGGAAATTCTGCGTCCATTCCAATATACGCCCGTCAACAGTAGTCTTGTTGATGCGCTCGGTTGCTTCTCTTTCTTCTCTGCTAGGCATGTGTATCCCCCGTTTGAGCTATGTTACGCCACCAGGAATTTATAGGTGACTGTTTGTATCGGTGTTCTGATATAGATCTTCGTTGCGCTGTGAGCTGTTGCGCCAGCGGCCCAGGGTGCTTCCAACTTGTCGCATCCAACCATCTGGATCAGTGCAGGCACTCTTCCCAGGCCATGCGATACGGCGACGCTGACGTTAGACGCGCCGGTGAGAACTGACACAAAGTTAGCATTATGTTTGGCGGCTTTCTGTAAATGCGTTCCGCCGCCAAAACTGATAGCGTCAGTAGCCAGAGAACTGTTGACGATAGTACCAGCCGCTATCTTAGCGGCAGTCACAGCGTTGTCTCCGAGAGTACTCACAACAACCATACCAGCGGCGATATGGGCCGAACTGATAGCATTTGCTCCAATGCTGGAGTTGGCAACAGCACCACCAAGGATCTTCGCGCCAGTTACGCCATCATTAGCAATGGATGTCGTTGCTACGCCGCCAGCTTTTATCTTGGCAGCCGTTACAGCGTCAGTGCCAAGCGTGGACACGACCACCATGCCAGCCGCTATCTGAGCAGAAGATATAGCATCAGCGCCGATGGTTGAGCGAACCACTGCACCGGCTTTAATCTTTGCGCCGGTGACTGCGTTGTCCGCCAGACTGGAAGTCGCTACGCCGCCAGCGGCTATATGGCCGGCTGAAATGGCGTCATCAATTATCTTTGCGCCGGTAACGGCATCAGTGCCGAGACTGGAGACAACCACCTTGCCAGCAGCTATATGTCCGGAAGTGATGGCGTTATCCGCCATGTGGCCTGTAGTGACAATATTCGCAGCCAAATGCCCGGCTGTGATAGCGTCATCCAGCACCTTCGCACCAGTAACGGCATCTGCACCAAGTGTAGTCGTGACTACCTTCCCGGCGTCGATATGTGCGGAGGTAATTGCATCAGCTTTGATGCTCGATGAATCAACAGCGCCAGCGTTTATATGCGCTGCCGTTACGGCATTTGCAGCTATGCTAGAGTTGGCTACCTCGCCCGCGCCAATGTTACCAGCAGTAATGGCATTAGCGGCCATGCTGGAATTAGCCACAGTGCCGGCTTTTAGATGAGCAGCAGTAACAGCATTAGCAGCGATGCTTGAAGCTACTACCTGATTGGCGGCGATATGCGCGGAACTAATTGAGTCATCAAGGATCTTCGCGCCGGTTACAGCGTCTGCTGCCAAATGGCCAGTAGACACAGCGGCGGCGAGGAGCTTTGCGCCAGTCACAGCATCGGTTCCGAGCGAGGTAACAACCACCTTCCCGGCGGCAATATGCCCCGAAGTAATGGAATCATCAGCCATGTGGCCTGTAGTCAGCACGTTTGCCGCTACATGCCCTGCGGTGATCGCATCGTCAAGTACCTTCGCACCAGTTACAGCATCGTTACCAAGCGAGGTAACAACCACCTTCCCGGCGGCTATCTGTGCAGATGTAATAGCATTCGCGGCTATGTTGGAGCTGGCGATAGTCGCAGCTTTGATCTTCGCGGCGGTCACAGCGTTATCGGCAAGTTTAGCCGTTACAATGGACCCGTTGGTCACAGACGCCGAGCCAACAGCTCCGGTAGCGAAATTTCCAGCAGTGATAGTGTTATCCAGTATCTTCCCCGCCGTCACTGCGTCATCGGCGAGGTTGCTGGTTTCAATTCCTAGCCTGTGTGTTTTCGGGCAAAACCTTCGTTCGGCCATTTCTAAGTCCCTCCTGACTAAGCGAGGATGATCTAGGTCTCGGCGTCTGGGTCGGCTGGGGCAACATTAGGATCGTCAACATTGTAATAGTTGGTATCCGATGAAGCGTTCCCGCCAGATCCTCCCTGAAGAGCGTCACTACCGGCTGTCCACGTCTGATCCGTTGCGGTCAGAACAGTCACATACCCAATACACAACTCGCCAGACGGAGTGTCAGGCAGAGCGGCTATAGCCAACGCTTCTGTTGCGTATCCTGTCGCCCAGGTTGCTGTAAGAGCGCCAGACACATCTACGGACACTTTGAATATGCCCCAGGTGTTAGCGGCAAATGTAGCCGCTGTGCCGGTATCGCAAGAGCCGTTAATAGCGTCTGTGTAGCCAATACCAGCCAGCACGTAGTCATACGCTGCCCCGTTCTTCACATCGGTATTGCTGTCGATGACAAGCGCAGGGTTCCCGAGCAGATGGTTTCTGCTAAGGTCGTACATCCGGGTTAGCCACTGTGCCATATTGCCCTTCTCAGACCGAAGACCAGGTATCCCATCCTCTATATGAGCGTTCAATGATCGAGCCATTTAACCCTCCTATGATCATCCTGATCTATTCTAGTACCCTGAGAAGTTCCTGTAGGCGAACTGCTGCTCGTTATGCAACTCAAGAGTATAATCCGATATAAGGGTTCTCTTATCAGCATCGCCGTCATCGGCGAGGTCTTTCAAGAAGAACGGACGGAGAAACACCAGACTCATCGCCTCCAGGTTACCCATGAAATACTCGCCAGTGAGATGTCTGTGAGGCAAGATTACAATAGGCCCAGCGCCCAGCACGTCTATAACGGCGGTTATCTGAGCACCACCCGTGTTGACCGCTACGTCAGTCCTGATCCTGTCGGAATATAAGTCAGCAATGTCCTGAGCGACCTTACCTGCGGCTACGATAAGTGTTGGCGCAGCCCCGGCGTTCCATATAGACAGAATGTCTGCCTTGAGAGCCGCTTCGTCCACAGTGCCGGAGTCAAACGAATTGTTGGTGTCAATGAGATTAAACCAACCATCCATGAGGCCAGGAACGCCTGACGTGCCTGTCTGCTTCGTGCCCCACAGGAGAGACATCTCCAGATGCTCTGCACCCGCTCCCATAGCCTTCACTGTCTGATAGTCGATCTCAGATCCGACGCCGCCAAGCTTGTCTACAGCTTCCTGCTGACCAGACACCTCGATAGGCTCCATGAACATCTGCATGACGTTGTTGGGACGGGTTCTGACCGTGGAGACTGCCAGGTCGGCATCTTTACCCTGAAGGTGAATAGGGCCGATAACCTGAACGCGAGCGCCACTAGCCGCCGTAGCTGCCGTGGAGCTGTTGTACCCTCTGGTGATGGTGATAGCGTCAGTGGACGACGCGGTTGCCAGCACGTATTCCGTGCCTAAGCGACAGAGGTAACTAACCTGCCCTGTGCCGCCGCCAATATTGGGGAACACAGCATCTCCGTCGCCAGCAAAAACATTCATGGTCACGCCGTCAGTAGTGGATAGCGTAGACGCCAGGGTCGTATTTACCTTCACCCGGGTATCTTCGATCCACTCTCGCAGCATAGCTCCGCCGCGCTGTTTCGGCAATATGCGTTGCAAAAGGTTGTTCACCGGGTCGATATTGTGAACTCCCTCTGCTATTGAGTAATCGTTAGTGATCGATAGATCGTATGTGTGTACGAGATCAATGGTATTAGCCATTATCTATTCCTCTCTTGCTCTCCTGCCTGCCTCTATCAACGATTCTTCCATGTACTCGCCAGTACCTATCTTGGAGTCTAGCTCCGTCATTTTTCTGTAGGCTCTTACCGCCTCTAGCTGAGCTTCTCTTCCCGGCCGCGACTGCGCCTCCTGGAAACGCTTTTGAGCCGATTCCATTGACTTGGCTTTGCGAGGCTGCAACCGCTCGACTATACGGGCCGCCGAGTCATCGCCAGCGTTATCTGTGCGCTGACTCTTTTGCGCCTCAAAGACCGAGGACTTCTTCGTCGCCTGGATGTAATGGGGGCGGTTCTGAGCAAGGTCCGCCACCAACTTCTCTACGGCGTCATGGTCGAGTTGCCCCTCTACTAATACATGGCTTACTTCGATGTTGCCGACTGCATCGGCAGGATCGATAAATTTCAGCCGGGTTGCTACACTCATGATAGCGTTGCCGACTTCTGCTTTTTGTCGTAACTCTTTTTCCAGAGCGGCTTCCGCCTGGGAATCCGCTAACTGCGCCTTGACTCGCTCGCTCTCTTCCATGGCAGCTAACTCAGCCTCGCGCTTTATCCTGGCCTGGTCTGCCTTTACCGAGGTAAGCTCGGCAGTTGCTTTAGTAGCCTCTCGCTTGGCCTTTACTGCCTCCGCATTGCCCTCTCGCTTGTCCTGGAGCATCCGAGTCGCGAAGTCTTTTAGTTGCTGCGGCGACATAAGCTGAATTTCGTCCTCCAGGGACTTATCAGGCTCTGCCTCCTCTTCTTTGTCCTGTACCTCTGGAGCAGACTCAATCTGCTCCTCTTCAGTATTCTCCTCGTCAAGAGTTGAATCCTGGACTTCCATTATCAATCCTCCTGGGTGCCAGACCCATTTGAGCTTTCGCTCTCTTCGCGGCGTTGGGCTTCTAATTCAGCCTGGAAAAACAACACCGCCTCTTCGTAACGTTCCAACTCGATCTGAGCATTTTCCTCTTCTGGATTCTCTATCCCGATCCGCTCCTGTATAGTCCTCTTGGACATCCAGTTATTAACCTGATACATGCCAAATATCTGTGCGTCCATAAGCTTGTCAGTAGGCATCCCGCCGCCAAAATGAACGTCAACCTCCAGCCTGCCCAGAGAATCTTCTGGTATAAGGCCCAACTGCGACAGAACAAACAGTATCTGCCTGTTCATCCCACGGAAGGCTGTCTTCAACTCGGCCCGCTTCTCGTTGCATTTATCCTCAAGCGGCTGATACCTGACCTTCAGCGCATATCCCGACGTGGGCAAGCCATGAGAGTACTCCGCAAATGCCTGTTTCGGCGTACTGGATACGCCAGCTATAAAGTCTATAATTATCTCTATTGATTGAGCAAAATGCCCTATGTTGGCTGGCGGGATCACAAACACATTGCCCGATGGGTCGGGAAACTTTGTCCAGACAGCAGGCCCCACGTCCATCTTGCTATCGCCCATTGCGCCAAACACAAAACCACGGGGGAACCCGTTATAGTCCAGGGCATACAGCATATCGCTCACTATGCGGTTCAGGTTATTCTGGAGAGGTATTACACTCATTAAGTCGGAGACGCCAAATTCAAGGTCATCCACGTTGTTTCTAACGTGATAGACGGGTATGTCGGAAAAACCTGACTCGTATTCGTCTACCAGTTGCGGCTGCGGGGTGCCTCCTTCGTGATGCAACGGCCTGGTAGTAATCGCCCTTAGCTCCCCCTCGTCATTCTGTCGGTAGGTCTTGTCGCTCTCCACTCCTTGCATCCCCAGGTCGTATATCTCAGTCATGCCCGGAACTTCCTCTCCCGTCTCCGGATCGGTATAAGCAGGACGAAGAACCTCTGCCCACCATTGTCGTTCATGGGGAGTAGTCATGGTAAACCACTTGGTAGCCACGTACAGCATGTCCATGTAGTCGTCATCGCGATACCGGGGGTAGATAACGCCAGGGCGTTTCACCTTGATGCGAATGTCCCTGTTTTCTTCCTGCCCGATAAGCACCAACTTCATGAAAGCGTCGCCTTTTTTAATCATCATGCGCACTAACTTCACAAATTCGGTGTCAAACATGCCGCTCTCTTTATAGATACGGTTCATCTGCCTCTGAGTCTCTATAGCCACGTCAGTATTGGCGCGAATGACCTTCCCGTTGGCAAACACCTGTTCAGTAACGTCTATACTCAGACTGTTGGGATTCGAGGCTGTGCCAGCAATAAACCGGGTGGCAATATCAACTACAGCCTTGCAGTAGTTTACCGTTGCCGCCTGGGGATCATCAAGTTGGTCGGCTATGGCAGAAGGGAGCATAAAGCCCTGCTCGCCCTGGTAGTAATTATCATAGATGCCATAGCTTATGATCCGCTGGTGCATCTCCTGGCGATGGATGAACTCCATGAAGCTCTCTTGAATCAATCGCTCTGCTTGAGATATAAATAATCCCATTAGCTATCAACCCTTTCGTAAGTCATTTCAAATATATCAGGCTTACAAGGATATTTCTCACCTTTAACACCGGTAATTATCCAGTCGCCTATATCGGCCGTCATAGACCCTTCCAGCGTTTCTATCACCATTTTCTTGGTTGTTCGATAGGCTTCGATTACTACGGGCTTTTTTCTGTACTTCATTAGCTGTTCTGGGCAAAAATCCATTTTTTATCCCCCTTATCCTAATCTCGGCTTAACCAGAGTATATCCGCCTGTCTCCAAAGCCATAACAAAATACCGGACACAGTCCATACAATGATTATTATAATCTATAGGGTTATCACCAACGTTTTTGCTCTCTGACTCAGGGTACGCATATAGATTAAATTCGCTTATAGTCTCTACGCAGGCGCTGGACACGTACACACCTGTCGTCCCGTCGTCGCGAACAGCCAGTCGCTCACGCACCTTGTCCAGCCCGGCTTCAATCCTGGTGGACATCCCCCAACACGGTATCCCATGCTCCTGCATGGTGGCCATATTAGACCGGCCGGCTCCATGAGGGTCGGCAACAGTCCATACGTACTCGGTTTTTTCCGTATCAAAGGGCGGAATATGCTTGTTTCTGCTTAAAACTCTCCATGCACCATCAACTTTTATCATTTTGGCGTCTTTATTGCGTTTCCGCACCTGCCTTACAAGATAATTAGCGTGTTTCGGTAAAGATCTGCGCCGATGGATGTATTCGTGGTAGATATATATGCGGTCTTCGCCATCAATAGCAGCCCAGAGCATAACAAACGGATCTGGCGAAAACCCCCAGTCGATCATGCGGTATCGAGGCCACTCGGCGGGGATCTTCATCTCCTGATGAGGAACAACGTGCAGCTCTTCGGTAAATCCCGGGTAAACCTGACCCGTAGATATGGTAAAATCGGCTTCGTACTCCTGTCTGTAGCTGGCGTCGTCATTGGAGTGCCGGGCACGCGCAAGAAATTTCTTGCTAATAATGGGGTTGTCCGATGTGGGGGCCTTCCAGGACTCCCAGTCGGTGTCATTAGGGTCCTTCCCGCGCTTATAAAGATCATAAAACCAGTTGTATCCCCGGGGAGTGCTAATAAATAACGCCCACCCGTCCCTGTCTGCCAGAGCTGGCTCTAAATACTGCTCCCAGATCCTGAGATGAGACTGAGCTGCCTCGTCAAATACGATCCAATCTAGCTTGTCACCAACCAGGTTGTTGGGGTTTTCAGCCGACTTGCAGTATACTTCGCTTAAACCCTCGCCCCATGGAAAATCAAATACTAGAAAATATGGAGCCGATAGGCTCTTGCGCTTCAGGTACGCACCCAACTGAGCCTTCACGATAAGGTCTTTATAAACTTCCTTGAAAACTTTGTATGTCAGATCGTGAGTAGTGCTTACAATGTAGCCCAGGGTATCAGTCGTCAAGATAGCAGGGACAGCCTCTTTGGACGCTACCAGGGACTTGCCCCAGCGACGACCAGCATCGATCACCCGACGCAAGGCTTCGGACTGATGAATCTCAGTCTGCTTTCCCGGCCGGGGCTGATAACCCAGCTGCCGGTACACTTGCCACTTGTTGAACATCGGTGACTTGCGCGTCAATAATTCCTGTTCCTGTACTTCCATCTGGTTCTCCAAAAGATTTCGTTGACTGCCTCAGCAACGCTACTATAAAAGGGGGTGCCTGTGAATTGACAGCGGGGTCGAGCCTCATGATCTTGGTTTCGTTACGTCGGGACTTGGCGGTGAGTTCTTTCGTCACTATATCCAACTTCTCTTTCAGGGGCAGGTCGTCAAACTTCCCGTCCTTCAAGTCCTTCATGACCGACGGGACGGCGTAGCTAAGTATATCGTCAGAGATGTCCTCAACGTGGTCGCCTTCCACTTCCAGGGCTTCCAGTATGGCCATCTCGCCATCTTTGGCCAGCGCTTCTTTTACGTCTTTGCTATATTTCCTGGACCAACCACGGATAGTATCGGAGGCGGGAACGAGTGAGAATTTCTTCATGAGTATGCGCCGGGCTTTGCGAAAACCATGACCGCGTATATACAGCGCGAGGGCGTCCGCTTTGATCTCCTTCTCGTTATCCTGCCATCTGGGCTCTTTCTCAACAGTTTCTGACATAATGACTCCTTAACACATATTGCATATTCGGCCAGTCTATTACAAGTATACATACAAAAAGCCCCCGTGTCAAAGAAAAAATGTTGACTTCCGTCATATCCATGATATACTGTATATGTCTTGACAATTACAAGGAGGTTAACCCGTGAACATACCAAACGTAAGCATTGCAGTGGCATCGCAACTAACCGGACTGACGCCACGACAGATCAGGTATTTGGAACAAATTGCGGCTATATACCCTGAATATATCGAGGTCGGGAGTACACGCCATAGGCGGTATGGAACCGCGCTGTTAGACAAGCTATCCAGGATAAAGACTCTTCTGGATAAAGGATACACTACGACGGCCGCCGTGAGTATTGCGGAAGGCCTAAAGGAGGAGGAAGATGGATAAATACGACTGGTTCGAGAAGACCGGTTACACACCCCACGCGGAACAGCGCGAGTTCCACGACAGCGATGCCCGGTTCAGACTCTTCGTTGCTGGCCGAAGGTGGGGGATGACGCTGGCGCTTACCAAAGAGGCAGAAGTGATGCTCATGGAGCCTGGCACAAAGGGTTGGGTAGTGGCGGATACACTCGATATGGTGGAGGCCATTATGTCCGCAATGCACAGTAACCTCGAGATGAGAGTGCCACCACCGTGGAATGTAAATCGCCCTTTGGAATACCCCTGGGGATCTACCGTGGAGGGCAAAATAGGGCAACGTCCAGAGACAATGCTGGGCGTGGACGACGTGGACTGGATAGTATTCGATAACTGCGCCTATAGCGACAAGCGAGTGTTTGAACTGTGCCGTAATGCTCTGAAACAGCCGCGGACTGTCGTAGTAAAGCAACGATGGCATAGAAGACTCATCCATCGCATACTGCCCTTCTGGTGTAAACCGAAAACAGAAAGTCTGCCCGGTGGTAAGATGGTGATGGCCACAACGCCACAAGGAACCATGAACTGGGTGTACCATCTGTTCTCCAGTATACGCTCTGCGGAATGCAGCGGATCCATCGAGTACAAAGACTGGTGGGCTGGCAGTTACTGTACTTACCCAAATACACCGGAAGATATAGAACTCATGCAACGTAGTATGACTACGAACCAGTATCGACAGGAAGTGTTGGGGCAGTTTGTGGAGGCTGACCCCTGCCCAATAGGGTACACAAGACACGAGCCATTCAGTAAGGGTAAATTGATAATAATGGACGACTCAGAAAATACTGACAAACTGGAGGAAAACGATGATACGACTCAAAAAGACTGATGATGGGTACGAAGTAACTGTGTCCGTGACCAAGACTATCCCGAAGAATATGATAAAAGACCTGGATGGGGATGGCACTCGTTTCGACGAAGAAGCGCCGCCAGATACCACCCCTGTAGCTGAAGAGATCGCCAAACAACTCCTCGCGCTGGCCAAGAACGCCCCGGACTTCGATGAAGTGAAGATGGATAAAAAAGGGCGCATGACATGCATGGACATGGAACCGGAGGATGAAGATGGATAAAGCGCTGGATAAATATATCTTGGAACTTCTTCTCAAGAACTCTGAGTTGCGTCGGACGGTAGACGAACTCACTAAACGGCTGGATGCGCTGAAGAGCGACAGCGAGGCTACGGAAAAAGCTAAATCCAGCATACTGGGTGAGGAGTGGACAAGGGGTGTGCCAACGATTGACAATGACGAGAGGATAATAAACAAGTCAGGGATGTTGGTGGCAATTATCCCTAGCACTGAAACAGCCAACCAGATAGCCGCTCTGCCGGATGCGCTAAGGGCGTTGGTGATGGTGAGAGATTCAGTAATAATCTCCAAATATGAGATAGCAGTGCGTAATCGCGTATCTGCGGAGTTCTCCGAAAACGAATGGAAGACAATCGAAGACGTTCTCAAGAAAGCGGGGGTAATTTGAAACCTGGTGTCCTATCATCCTGATAGATGTGCTATAATAAAGCAAAAGGAGGTGATGATATGCCGTTTAAAAAAAGACCAACTACCGTGAAATCTGCACGAAAAACTACCGTTGGTAAAAGTAAGGTGAAAACTAAACCGCTGAAAACCAGGAAAAAACAACCCAAAAAGGGTAGAACCAAAAGCTACTAAACTACAGCAGGGAACGGGGGATCCCTGCTGTACAGCAATAGAAGCCGGATAGCCAAGGGAGAGCAAATGGAAGATTATGCCAAGTACGACACAGTGATCATGGAAAAAGCCGTAATAGAAGAACTGCGAAAAGAGCTATCCGCAAAAGCACGCCCAAAACTGCCGCTACCTATGGACGGACACATAACAGAGATATTTGGGATCAAAGTCGTAGAAGTACCAAACGAGTTCTTCAATGGCATGAAAACCAAGGAAGGGATGCCAGTAAAATGGATGATGACTAACACCAAAGATCATCCCGTCACGCCCAAACCACCAGACATAGGATGGGGCGAGGTGTTGGCAAAGGATCCCTAAATGAAATCGAATGTTGTCTGGTAGAACACGTTGTTCTCTGGATGTTCGTGTTCATCCCTGACCCAGAAGACTATATATTCAGACACGCATTCTGGCTCCCCGACATCTACGCAAAAGCATGGAACATCGCCTGTCAGTTGAAAGATGACGTGTTCCTGTATGGAAAAAAACCAAGGAATCATAAGCGATTGATGGGTGAGTTGGCAAACCGTGAAGAGTAAGGAAAGTTCTGAGGATACACAATAAATAATATCTGGGGGATGTAATGAAAAACAAAATCAAAGACAGTATCACAGGTAAGATTGGGGCAACGACAATAACTACTCGTATTCTAGTTACTGAAGAATCACTGGAAAAGCTGAGGCAAGGCGATGGCACCAGCGATAGCGGGACATTCGACACGCAATCGTGGATGTCTGAATGGGATACAATATATAAAAATGGCGGGATCGTACATACAGCCATAGGAAGCCCTGCCGTTATCAGAGACGCGATGGAACTGCTCATAGGCCCCATCAAGGAGCTGAACGACCAGCAGGTCTTCGCAATGGTGCGCGTGCCCGAAAATGCGTACGCAGTGAATAACGATAATATTGACGAAGCCTCCTGGATAGAAATCATGCTCATGACGCCCTTCCCGCACTGGGTTAAATTCGTCACCAGCAAATTCGCTAAAACAAACGATAATATTGACGAAGCCTCCCGGATAGAAATCATGCTCATGACGCCCTTCCCGCACTGGGTTAAATTCGTCACCAGCAAATTCGCTAAAACAGGTGAACTATTTATCATAGGGGGCAATGAGACAGAACAGACACGATGGAGAACATTTAGTGGGTATGGCGAGTAAGGCACGTTGGCAAACCGTGAAGAGTAAAGAAAGTTTACGGGGTGCGTATAAGTTAGAGGACGGTATACAGAGAGCCGCCCCATCATATATCCACTAGTACCCCCATCCTTGCCATAGAGTGAGCGTACAGAGCGCACTGTGGCAGTACAGGAGGACGTGAGATGCTGCTACTGGGCATGGTGTTGATAGTAGTGAAGGAGTATATGATGGCACACAGACTGATAGCTCGCCTGGTGTACGGAGCGATGGCTGCGGTGTGTGCTGTGGAGGGACTGGCGAGACTGTGGAGGATGATGTGATGTACACAATGTATGGTGGTGGACGACGTGCTGGCAGGACTCATGCAAACATACTGAGTGCGACGGTACTGCTCAAAGAGGGGACGTGGCAGACGGTTTACTTCGGCAAGCACCAGCTAAAGATGCTGGACATAGCTATAGAGATGGGCATTAAGCCCAGCCAGATACGATACGGCGACGAGCCTACACACCCCAACGGAGGATGATGTGATGGATTACATACTGGACATGACGATACGAGAACTGGATGCTGCTGTGAGAGCTGGCGTGGTGACGAAGGCAGAGATAATGGAGGTTACGGACGAATCCGTCATGGAGACATGGTGGTGGCTATGGAACAAGATAACGGAGCCTGGGATGAGCTACGCTGACTTCCTTAAGCTGAACCCCAACTACGGGAGGATGATAGAGCCTATTGACGGGACGTTAAAGCGGCTACTCCCCAACGGAGGTGAATGATGAATGAGATAATGGCAGCCCGAAAGGTAATTAGAGAAGCATTCGAGAGTGACCCAGAGTTCAAACACACTTACATCGCTACCATAGCAGTGATACTGTATGACTACTACGGCACGGAACACGACGCCAGAGAAGCAATCGCAGAGAAGATATTGGATACGCTCCTCTCTGCTTGACAACCAACGGAGGAATTGAAATGCCAATGAACAAGATCGCAATCAACGGATCAGATGACCTAACCTACGAAGTACCAGACAGTTTCATGCCAGTGATCATAAAGTGGATCGAGTACGCAACCAAGACGCCAGAGGAAGGCACCCAGCGTGAGTCGGTAATGGGGTCTATGGTGGAAGCCATGATACAGGAGCGGTATGGACCTGGGATGACGTTCTCCAACTTCCTCGTCCGCCATTACGCCGACAAGCAGCAATACGTTGTCGAAGTAGAGCTATCAGAGAGCGAGAGGATGCACCCCGAATCTAGTTGACTTAGCCAGCCTCCTGTGGGGGAAAGGAGATACGATGAGCCTATTGATTGATCTAGCGGTAAGGTTCGCCATAGGATTCGCTATCGGCACTGTGATAGGCTACGTACTGGCATACGCTACGGCAGGCTGGCTGCTCGTAAGGAGAATGAAGTAGGCCTTGCCTTTTCCTCCGTATCATGGTAGAATACGGTGTAGCATCTTTATCTGGATGGTGGTGTCCTGCAAAGGGCGTTTGAGACCGCCATCCAGTCCCTCTTCTCAAACGGAGGCTGCCATGCAACACCGCAAGTTTAAGGTAATACCAACCGACGCCATACAATGGCACACCGACAAAGCACACTACCACGGGAACAACAACGGCACATTCACGCCAGCAGACGGCATTGGCACGAGTAGGTACAGAACGTACCTCTTTGCCATGGGACGATCCATAGTCAAGCAACCCATCAAAGACAAGCTATTAGACGATGTAGCCTGCCAGATGCTTGATAATGCAAAACTAGCGAGAGCCAGGCTGTGCTTGAAGGGGCTTAGCTACTACAGCAACTACAAGCACTCACTCGTATTAACCCACTTAGGTATCTACAAAGACAATGGCCACAACGGTTTCAACATCATCAACCCAGAGACGGGAGAGCTAGGATACTACACTCTCCGAGAGAACAGACAAATGTCGCTAGGCTAGTTTTTCATTAGATAAGGATCTACAATGAAAAGTTGCGTGTATCAAATTGATACAGGCGCAAGGGGAAAAGGGGAGGAAAGGGTAATTCCCCCCTCTTTTTGCCCATCGTTGCATTTCTTATCCACGCCTTGGACCCACCTCTTTTCTCCCCGCATCTATTTTGAGTTTACCACGCTAAATGGGAGAGGTAATTCCACCTCTTTTTTGCTCTCCGCTACGTTTCCAGTCTACGCTTGCCTCTCACCTCTTTTTGCCCTTGGCTAGTCTTCCTACTCTTGCATGTCTAATGGGAAGAGAAATGATGATGCCAAGAGCATTTCATTATGGGGTTTCACCCCAAACCCCACGAAGGGAATAGATTCCCTTTCGATACCCTATCTATTCAGATAGACAATAAGGCTCGCAGACTCGAATGCTGTTAGACTGCCAGAATAAGGACATGCCAAACAGGGTTTGTCATGATTCTGGCAGGTCTAACGCCGTCAGGAGTTTTCATATAGACAAGGAAAGAAACACTTTAGGAATGAAATCAAAGTCTTTTGAGTGAGATTAGATTTAATTCCAAAAGTGTTTCTCGGACAGACAGGATTTAAGAGGTCGGATATTTGACCAGCCGTTCAACCGCAGCGGATTCACTACGATTTCCCTCATTCGCTGCACCGCGATGACTTTAGCGACAGTCCGCTCGAAGCGGAGCAGGGTGAGAGTCGCGCCGCCACACAATGAGAAAAAACTCACATCTCGCCGCCATTCAACTGAAGACTGTCAACTGAAGACTGTCAACTGAAGACTGTCAACTGAAGACTGTCAACTGAAGACTGTCCTGGTGTCGCGTAATGCGGCATGGTCGATAACGCATCAAAAGCCTACAAACCCGCTCATAGTGTACATCTACAGACGTTACTACACTAACAGTGTCTAATACTGCGACATGAGGCAATAATGATACAAACGCCGTCAACCCTTGCTATCAGTACATCCACAGCATTTCACCTTTTGGCATGATACTGTCTGGAGAGCATTATTTCAGCGAAGGGGTGCCACATAAAAAACACGCACCGCTAACCCGCTCATAGCAAGGGTTTACACCGCCGCCATCTTTGGCACGATTAGTGCATTAGTATAGGTTCCCCCCTCGGCGGTTCCCCACCGCACCTCAACTGTAGAGTTATAGACTTTGTGACCGACTAAATGGAGATAAGAAAATGACTAAAGATCAAGCATGGAATAAGGGTTACGACCTGGCATCAGATACCGACTACGAAAGCAACCTCCAATATTTCAAAGACGTGGTGCTAATAAGCAGCAAAAAAGAAATAGCTGAAATCCCGGCGGACATTTATCCTGAATTTGTAAAAGGCATATCAGCAAACTGGGAAGACAGTGTAAGCAACGGCGCAATATGGCACGAAGACGACTGCGACGGCGAATATGACTGCGACTGTATGAAGTAAACCACACGGCGGCGGACTCCCACGCCGCCAGCACACAGAGGGAATCTAATGGGATGGCTAGAAACAAGAGGCGCGCTCATTCGCCAACTGCGGGGAGTGCTGGAACGGGATGGCTGGGAGGCTATGGTTTCAGGCTATGATTTCATCAAATATCAGAAACCAAGACGAATAGTTACCATGTATATCACGCCTTACAGGTTCACAGTACAGCCCAACATAGTGGCATATTGGGTCACTTTCATTATACCTTTTAAGAGGTATCCAAGGCCAGGAGAGAGAAATAAACTAAGGAGATTCCGGACTCCGATTAATGAAGACATTAACGAAACAATGGTATTGTCGAAGATTGAAGACCTTTTTGGTTAATGCAATAGTATATGGATAGAATCACCGGCTACTACTCAATAGCATAGAAAAGGCGTCCAACATACCATTGAACGCCCGACGATGACCATTGAGCTAGTCTCACAAACTCAACAGCCTTGCCATTCTATCATTAACCTGGTGGAATGTCAAGGCGGAAAGGTTACAATGACAAAGCAAGATCAACACTCACCCGCCAACTTGCTAAAGATAATCGAACAGAACGGAAACAACTACCGCGCCGCGCTCAGAAAGATGAGAGAATTATCTGATGAAAACACCGACCTGGCAACACATCTAAACAATGCAATGATAGAAAACGCCGGCCTTATCCAGCAAATAAGGGAACTATCATGATCCGCTCATACATTCGCACAACATTCAAGTATCACAGCCCTGCGGTGGACACCACGCCGCAGCAATGGTATCATGACCAACGTTGCGAACACTGCGAGAACGGGCAAAATCACAGCCAGTGGGCGCATGAAGACGCAATAGCAGAGTATAACGACAAACACAACCTTTGGGAGGACTGAACTCATGATAATCACAGCCTACTCAATAGAAATTAAACCACTACACGATCCAGACGGCCACGCTCAAATAGAAATAACCATAAACAGCCATCAACAAGAGCCTTTCGTGATTGACATATCAGAAAAACTAGCTTGCAAACTTGGCTTTAAACTAGCCAACATCCTCCAGGACATGGAACACGCCAGGAAGAGCGCAGAAAAGGAAGCGGAATACCATACCACATATAACCGAAAGGCGGAACTGATAGAAATGGTAGGAAACCCACCAAGAGAATCTATCAAAAGCCTCAAAAAACGAGGACTACTATAAAAAGGATAACACCATGAACAAACAACAATACAGACGTTTCTCATTCGGAGAATATAGCAAGCAAACAATAACAACTGCACTATTTGAGCTAGGGCGCTCTAAAATCTCGACTACAGAATTTAGACACGCTGCAGAAGCGGCAGACGACGACCACATAAACGAAACAGGAACCAAAGGAGCGGAACATCTCATTAACCTAGCTAAAGCCATAGAGAAAAGGGTGATACGATGAAAACTGAGAAATTCCAGCCAACCAACAAAACTTTGCTATGGATCGAAATGCACCGCGCTAACCTCAACCTCGCCATTAAGGTGGTGGGGTTAATACTATCGCTGATAATGCTAGTAATGGGAGTCGTAGGTATGGCCAGTTTTATACTCGAGGAGACCATACAAGCCCAATCCTTCGGGATAGCAATCCCCGCAATGAATAAAAACTGGGAAACAGCCCTACATATCTGGAAAACAGAATCACCATACATCAGGGCCAACGCCAGGATCCTACGCAAGAAATGGAATCCACTAACAGGCAGAGCATTTAGAGCATTCGCTAACGCAACACTCAGAAAGCTGGAAAACGACAAAGCATTCTTTGAATTCAAAATAAAACAAGAGAAACACGCCGCCTACTTAGCCAGACTGGACAGAAAAGCCTACAGATAGCCTTGATATAACCCCCTTTTCGTGCTATACTGATGAATGTCGGCTAGTGATAGGCTCATTACCTACCACGAACCAGCGACATCCTGATCGCCCCGCCGACACAACCCAATCAGGAATAGCCAACAGGGGGTTATATCATGCCAAGACAAGACAAAGCAAAATGGCGACAAAACAATCCAGAAATAGTTAAACAATGGCGCGCAAACTACCAAGATAAAAACAAAACACGAATAAACAAACTGCAAAAAGCGGCCTACCAACGGAACAAAGATAAAATAAGAGCCGCGCAAAAAAAATACTACCAAGATAACAAAGCCAGAATAATGGCTCAACACAAAGAATACAGAGACAAAACGCCAGAAAAACAAAGACAATTCTACGAAAAAGCATACGAAAAACAAAAAGCTCAAAATAATATAAGTCGCTACCAAGTAAGACAAGCACGAAAACGAGACCTGCCAGCAACACTCACACAAACAGAATGGAGACGAATACTGGATCGACACTTCAACAACTGTCACTACTGCAACACTAAATCCAACAACCTCACCCAAGATCACAAAATACCTCTATCCAAAGGAGGAGGCTACACAGCCGAAAATATAATACCAGCCTGCCAGCGCTGTAATTCCATGAAACACAACAAAAACTACCGCACATTCGTGAACTCACTCAAAGACCGACTACAAGGCGAGCTATTCTAGCCACCTCCTGCCCCCATCCTGCCACACAAATCCCCTGAGCAGGTCTTTACCCGCCCAGGGGATTTGTGAGCCTTACAGAGCCTCTCAGCCGCTTGCGTCATAACCTCGATAGTTACGCCCCCGCTGCAATCTGCGCGGAGCCGTCATCAACACGAATTTGCGCCTATCCACGATAATACGCCGCGCTGGATATGGCAGATACACCGGTATAACCTTCAGCTCGTCAACCTCTTCTGAATCAACGTGGCGAATCTCCCCCTGGGTCGCATCGTCCATCACCGCCTCGGCGTCCGTCATGTCCCGGGCTATCATACATTCTCGCCCATCTCTAGCAAAGCTACCTTTATCTCAACGCGTTGAGCAAGCCTGACCTCGACACTGTTACTATCGGCTTCATCAACAAGCCCTCTGGCCGCCTTCACCAACTTCTGCATACCCATGATACGCTGCGCCATAACTAGTGAATATGCAGTACAAAGCAAATACCCTTCGGTTGGTATTGGATCGCTATATATCTGAATAATCTCACCAGATATTATGAATTCCCACTTCTTATCCCACCACGGCACAGGCGGATCCTCAACCTCCTTGAACCCGCTATCAGCCTTATAAGCCGACAACTGCTGCAAATTAACAATATACGGAGTATAAGCTTCGCCGTGCTTCCTGGCCAAACTCATCACGGCCTGACTAAACGCACTAGCCGTCCTCTGCCCCCATGTACCATCAGGGTCGCACAAAACAACCATATCGCCATCAGCCTCAACACCGCAGACTATCTCCCCTGAAAACTTCTGGCCCAAATACCTCTCAATCGCTGTCTTAACTTCTGCATTCGTAACCTTCATAATTCACTCCTCGCTAGTTTAATCGACACTTTCTAAGTTCGCACCATCTACCAATGCGGAACAACGCCATACTTTTCAGTAAGAGTTCGGACCACAATGTACATATTCAGCCCTATAATGACGGATATTTCCGCCGGGTGGTATCCTGTGTCGTGAAGGCTGCACACACCACACAACTTGGCCGAAAAACCGCTAAGATTCTTACCGCAGTTCCAGCACTTTTCCGTCTTAATCCTCACCCACCTCCATCCTGACGCTTTTTAATCCTCCCTTTCAGCGACTTGACTATGGCCAGCCCATGGTCATAAGACACTTCGACTTGCTTCATAACGATAGCTAACGCCAAGCCAGCGCATTGGGGGCATAACTCGAATCTCTCCAATTCATGGTCACCGCGCCCACCAGCCGGATCGGTCTGCCACCTCACGGCAATAGCAAGCGGAACAACATTCTAAGTCGTCTCAATATGGCACACATCGCAATCAATCTCGGTTCTCTTTGCCATCCTCACTCACCCCCATTAATCTTTTTGCCATCTCCACCGGCGGCAGACCGGACTCGTAGATAACGCGCACCTTTTCCAGTCTAAAGCAACTCCATCTGAAGCCTATCCGTGCTATCTTTTACAAATTTGCTATACCCCCCAGCGCCCTTAGAACTATTACAACTCGGACATGCAGGAATGATATTCTCGGCAGTATAGCCACCGCCCTTAGACACAGGGACTACATGATCCTGAGTTAAGCTGTCAGACTTCACACCGCAATAACAACACCTTCCGAAATGGTCATCAACTATCTTCTGCCACTCAGCAATCGTAAGAGTGGACGCCAATCCGCGTTTACGCATTTTGTAACGTTGGTTGTGACGCCTCGATATTTCAGGGTTTGCTAATCTATACTTTTTGTGCCGCGCAGCAACCTTCTCGGGGTTGGCTAAAGTATACTCTTTGTGCCGCGCAGCAAACTTCTCGGGATTATCTAATCTATACTTTTTTCTCTGCGCAGCAATCTTTTTGCGGTTAGCCAATCGATACTCTTTGTTATACTTTTTTGTTTGTTCTTGTTTTGATAATGTTGGCTTGTCTGGCATGGCCTATCTCCTTATGATAGCCTTGAAGGTTAGCAAGGGAGGGCGATCAAGGTAATCGCTGTTCACAATGGCTCATGACTTCCACTGCTATCCCTATACTGAATTATACCAGAAAACACCGGTTATATCAAGACTTTATTGCCTCTGTATTCTGTTCCACATCGTTGAATTCAGTGTATACCATTACCACGCCGCCTCCTTAAACGTCATTTTCTGCATATCGAACTCGAACTGTAGAGTCCCACAAGGGCCATCCTTGTTTTTCGCTACAATCAACTCCGTCCGTTCAGGATCAAAACCTTTTTCATATTTACCATGCCTATAGACAAACCACACCATGTCAGCGTCTTGTTCTAATGCCCCCGACTCTCTGAGATCATGCAGTTGCGGTCGTTTGTCAGGTCGTTCCTCTACCCGCCTGGATAACTGCGAAACGGCTATCAAAGGGCATCCAAAGTCCTGGGCTATAGACTTCACTTTCCGGCTGATGTCTGTCAACCTAGCAACCTGATTCTCTTCCTTGCCGTCGGAGTCCATCAACTGAAGATAATCAACTACTATCAACTTGATTTCCATATGGCGTTGAACCTGGCGCAATCGCTGGCGCATCTTAGACGGCGTAATGCCTCCAGTGCTGTCAATCCAGATCGGGGCTTGGGCTATGGCGCTACTCGCAAGAGCAAGCGGAGCAAACTGTGCCTCGCTGAGATGTCCAGACTTGAGCGAAGTGAGATCGATCTTACTCCCTTGTGAAAGCAGCCGCATTACAAACGCCTCGTCAGAAGTCTCAAGAGTGAACATAACGGCGCCTTCGCCATCTTTCACAGACACGTTATGTATGATATTCTGCACAAATCCCGACTTGCCCATACCTGGTCGTCCGCCTATGATAATGTATTGTGAATCCTGAAGTCCAGAGATCTTCCTGTCCAGTTCCTTAAAGCCTGTTGAAAGACCTAAGAGACTATCGCCGTTCTGGTACATTGCATTCACCCGATCAAATGCAGTCGTTACTACGTCTTTGATGTGGAACAGATGCTCCCGCGCATCCGGAGCGCGTACTTCCATTATAGCATTCTCCGCCATGGTGATAGTATCCTCTAGCTGAATCTCGGTATCACATGCGTCATTGCTAATCTCCGCCCCCTTCACTACCAGATAGCGCCGTATAGCTTTCTCTCGTACCATCTCTGCATAATGAACGGCATTAGCGGCAGTCGGACAGCTATCTATCAACTCGTTAATGAACGGGACACCGCCGACGCGCTCCAATTCCCCAGAACTTTTAAGCTGCTCTGACACACTCACCAAGTCGATAGGTGTATCTGCCGCCGCCAGGTCAATACAGGCTGCGAATATGAGCGTGTGAGCCATCTTGTAGAAGCTCTCTGGCTTTACCACCGCCGACACGTCCGCTATCACCCCAGCGTCGTTTCCCGCTTGCAGGAGCGCACCCAATACAGCCCGCTCCGCGTCTATGTTCTGGGGTGGTACTCTTTCCATAAGGTTAGACATTATCTCCCCTCCATCGCGTTCAACACCCATTCCACGCCCTCAGACGTGCGACCGGGCGCGTCCCTATCGCCAGCCACAGCCAGCACGTTAGCCTCGTCATACGCCATTAACTGCATTAACACCAACTGGTGATCCTCTACGTTAGCATGACAACAATCGCCACCAAACGCCGCCCGTATCTTTGCTGAATACGGTACGATACTATCCAGTAGTTTTTCATCCCAATGAGGTACTCCGTGAATCTTGAGTATGTTAGCTTTCCAGAATTCCATCTTCTCTTCATCAGTCATTTTGTAAAAATTCCCCCTAGTTCTTTTGTAAGTTATTCAAGAGTTCTTTTGTATAGCGGATTTTCCGCATAGCTATAGACGAGTTGTGCGGATTTTCCGCGAAGACTATGCGGAAAATCCGCGAAGTAGTTGTTAGTTCAAGATCCCAAATGTTCATCTCTTATCACCTCAATACCTTACCACTGGATTCCGTATTCCTTGATTGCAGTCCCCGATCCAGAAACAGTTATAATATCCATCGCCTCAAGCTCAAGTATCTTCTCCACTTCAATCACCTCCTCTCAGCGCACGAAGTCAAGGGAAAAGTCACTTGCCACCGCCTTCTTTAGGGCAAATAAAGCCGCTTTGCCCGTCCCGAAAGTCTTCTGCCGCCTCTATCTCGTAATCAGCATAGATGCGTCGCTTCGGCCCGTCTTCGTCGGCGTGATCAAAACAATATATCAGATCGAGTTTCAAGTCGTGGATACCTTTACGGATAGATCTTTCACATACACAACAACGCTCCAGCTTGTCTGTAAAAAAGTTATACCATTTCTGGAAACGAAAAAACTCTGGCGGCGGCTCTTTTATCCGTTTCATGCCGCACCGACTTCGGCAGCGCACACCAGACATCCACCAGGATCGTGGGCAGATAGATGGCCGCAACGAGGACAATGCAATACTCGAATGACTGAACGATCAGAAATCCCGCCTTCGAGTTTGTTCTTTATCCACGACACAACGGTACACATACGCCGGATATTCATCTTTTCGCGATAAACATCATCTTCGATAACATTAGGGCCAAAATGCCCATGACTCGGATAAGTCTGGATATACTCTTTTGCCAATTCATAAATTGACGGCCACACGCCTGTATGAGTCTTCGCGCACTCTGAACAATATGCGCGTTCTCCTTCATCTTGGATCTCAATAAGACTTAGAGAGCCGCCACATTGTCCACACACAAAGTATTCTATTATCTCTTGGTTGGTCTTTGGGTAGTCTTTCATAGTCGTTACCTCGTCAAGGGAAAAGTCACTTGCCACCGCCAATCGAGTTAGCCTCGAAGAACGCTTGAGAAAACCCCGGCGAAGTGATACTCCTGCGAGCTGAGCGGTCAAATGCGCTCTTGGTTGGGCCTATGGTGGAAGTTCTGTCCCCCTGGGTAGGCTCAACCCTATTCTCTGCGGGGATGTTAAACTTACCCCACACCCAATACAGGTTTCTTTCTGAATTTCTTCCACACCTTCACTCACCTCCCTTCAATTTTGCGTATGTACCGGTGCGCCACAGCACATCACCTGGTGGTATATGTCCAGGACCAGCTCGGCGGCGATATGCGGGCAGCCGGTCAAATGCCAGTACATCTTGAATACCTCAAACGTTAGAGAGCCGTCTCTGTACACCTTCACACCCATGATCTGCATATTAATCAGTCTCCTCTACATTCTGCTCAACCAGGATTTCGATCCTTTCGCTACCATCAGTCACCAATTCCCAGTCCCAGGAACCTGAGAACACATTGTCATCTACCCGGATACCGCGTTTGATACCGTCGCAGAGCATCCCCAAGAAATTAACAGGGTCGCCGCGCATATCCGGGCGGTACACCATCACTCGCACCCATATCTTCCGTGGCTCAAACTCCCTGTCGTGGTTGCGCTTAAGTAATACGCACTGACCACGAGCAAGCCGTTCCACGCCGCCCATAAGAGCCGTGGCTGTGGCTGTATTGACCACAGCAGAGCGACGCTTCTCTACAGGCACACCAGGCAAGCCCTCGTATGGATTCTTAGTAGCGCCGGTGAAGACATGCCACTCATTTTTCGATAGCTTTATATCGTAGGGGAACTCAAATGCGATCTGGATCTTCGCCATCACCCCACCGCCTCCCATATCCGTTCTAGTTGATATACCTGATCGCCCGGGTCTATTGAGTAGGATTCTGAGATTGAACATTTACGCAAGTTACGCCAACGCTTCACTAGCGCTACCATGGCGATGTAGTCCGGGAAGTCGCACTCAGCCCGCCTTTCATTCATAAAGGTTATTACCAACTCCCCACTTTCGTCTTTGTTTCTGAAAAGAGCAACCATGTAGGGTTGAACTGCCCACTCGTGCGTCAATTTCATCCGACTGACATACCGCTTGATGCCGCCGATGCCCTTGTATCGGTGAAATATCTCTGTGTTTCTACTCGAGCATATAACCGCCATCACGCCACCTCCTCCAGCAACTCAACCTCGTCGGCGAACGCCTTGCCAGCTACGCCAGCGCCACTGGTAGAAGTTTGTCCACCATCTTTTGTTTTTTGCCAATATGTAGAGTTCTTGGATTTGACATAACGACATAAACAAACTCGATTATCATAGCTTGGCCCCCCGGCGAGGCTAATAAAAGCGACCGCATCTTCTAACTTTACAAAGACAGCAAGCGGCCCATCGCCATGCGTTCTCTTAGTCACCTTGTCGATGCCATATCGTTTGTATCTCAGAGACCCATCGAGTGAGTTACAAACGAAAGACACATATCCAATCCCCACCCACTGCACCACCTTATACCCTTCAAGCCACTTCTTTTCCATCACGACACCTCTGCAATCTTCGCCAGCAACTCATCGCTGGTAATATCACCGGGGGACCATACATATATAGCGCAACTAAGCCCCCCCGACACAGGTTGCCGAACATGGACAATGTACCTGTCATGGCCAGCTACCACAGAGCAACGCACCACGTCAAACACCTTAAAAAAAAGATCGTATTTAAGTGACTCCCACCCATTCGCTACCATTATGGACGTGAGCGCCACGTTCAAATCCTGCAACATCTCGTCAGTCTGTATATCGCCTCTCATCTACTTAACCCCCTTCATGTCGTCATCTAACCACCACGGAGCCTCATGTGCTATCTTCTCCAGCGCAGCCAGACGCGCCTCCACCGGCGTTGCCTCCCGGACGGTTATCATCTCGGAGCGCGGGACTAATGCGTTCCCCAGCACACCGATAACCAGAATCGCCACAATCATCAGTAACCAGAAAGCCAAAGGAATAGGCTTATTCCTCATCTTTTTTACCCTCCAGATATGTTTCGTACGCAAGCAACAAATACCGCGATTCCACGCCATCCAGCGTTGAGCTAAACAGCCACTTCCTCTGGGAACCTGCCACATGCCAGGGGTTGTAGTCAAGCTCTGCCTGCAACGCCTTGATATGCCCCTTGATCGCTCCCAGAGAGCGTAATGTGAAATCGAGTGTGAGTTGCATCATTCACCTTCGTTGCTATGTGCCCTGTCATCCTCTTCCAGATTCGCAGGGCTATTGGGGTTGTCATCGACCTTCCAGTTCGATTCATCATCTAACAACGCATGATATAGTTTCACATTATCGATACCGTACAGTTCAGTCTTACCATCGCCCATCAGCTTAGTTCGGAGTGCGTCCTGCGTCAAAGCTGTCTCAATCATGACCACACTTTCTCTATCCAGCATGGCCTTGCCTGCCGCTCGAAGCTCCGGGCTACCCTTCGGCTTACCCATGCCCCCTTCGGCAGAGCTGCCGCCCTTATCCCCACCAGACTTGCCAGACGGCGTTCTTGGGGCATCCTGCGCAGCCAAAGCAGCTTGTTCGTCCTGCCCGTACAAGTGCAAACCGATCCCCAGGAGAGAAGAACACTTTTTCAAGGCATCAGACGCAGCAGACTTGATGTTATCCGCCAGGCTGATGATATTCTCAGGCAGATGGTCTTTCCCTTTGTAATAGAATACCTGCGATCCGCCATACTGAGTCTTCCAAGCCCATCCGCCATTACCATCGGGAACGCCCAGGCGGAACTTCACTATGACTTGCTCTGCCTCGATCATATAGGTCATTTCCAACTCTTCCCACTGCCACCCGCCGTCGCCATACGCCTCGTTGAGACGCCTATTAACCAAGTCGTGCGGCACATAGTCCAGCTTCTTACCTTGCACCTCCCGCTGTTGTATGCACTTATCAGGAAACTTTCGCTCCAATATCGCCTTTACGTCCTTGACTTCTTCACTCATCATTCACTCCTTCTCTCATCGTAATACTCAAAACGTTGATCCGTTAATATCTCATCACTGTCGTCATAAGACAACACAACGCCGCCCTCGAAATAATCCCGAATATCCCGCTTAGCTTCCGCCAGACTATCACATGCCACCAGAATCGTGGCGTTGTCAGTATCGAACTCCATCACGCCTATATCCGGGTTGCCAAGTCCCCAGACACGCTCGTCATAGACGATATATGTTCTCCCCATCATTCACTCCTTACAATCATCCAAATATATCAGGCGTTACATCTGTTGCTATAGGTTTTGACAGCGTATCTATTTTGGTCAACATCTGACATCGTTTGCAATGCGGCACAGCATTCACGCTACCACATGAGCATCCATATTCTACTATTAGTTCCCACGCTTCAATAAGCAGAGTTTTCAATTCGCCAACTTCTTTTGCCTGATCCTTGATCTTATCTAGCATCATCCGTCCACCCATTATTCACTCCTTATAAATGCGTTATCGACCACTCTGGCCCAAGCACTCCACGCAGCCAGTATCAAGCCTATGGTGCGTTGTGAGTTGACACCTGGGACACCATTCCACAAACGTCTTCGGTCCCGCCTGCCGCGCTATCTCTGCGCGGATGGCGTCGTGCTCTTCTTGCTGATCCGACATCATGTGGTGCTCCAGCAAATACCACCCATATCCCCACCTGACCGCCTGTGCAAGAGTCTTGCCGGTTAGCCCGCCACCATAAACGTACCAGATGCCGTTTTCTTTATACATGGCTTATACCTCGTAGGCAGCAGCATCATCAACCACCAACAGCAGAACTTTCCTGGGAGACTCCGGCTCGTCAGCAGGGAACACCTCAAACATTCCTTCGCCGTAGTCGTCCACCACTGCCTCTTGCATCGACTTCAACTTCACGACCGAATCGGAATAACCAGTCTCGTTGACAGCGACAACCACTTCCACGTCACCGCCTAGTTGGTGTAACATTTCGTGCAATTCCTTTGTCTTCATCTCGTCACCCCTCCTGGTAAATAAGGGCGAAGCCATCCGCTAACTCCGCCCGGACATATACACTGCATTGCCTACCTATTGCCCATAGACACCTCCTTCCCAGGGGCACTTATTCCCCAAATTATAGTCCCATTCTTGCCATAACAGAACGTATCGCAGTCCAATTAGAGCCGGTCTTCAGGTGCTCCTCCAGCTCGCGAAGCAAGTCAGGAACGCGGGCAAGTACAGGGTTATGTTTGGAACTATATGAAATGTGAGAGCCATTCCCATCCACCAATCGGCCAACCTCCGTTATTGACCACTTCTCATCCAGTATCGGGTGACGCTGGGGCTTCGCTGGCACGTCCTCTTCGACACTCGCTAGGCGTTTCAGCAGGATATGTAACTTGTCAATGTCGCTCTCTTCTGCCAGGTGGCTTATGGACACGACAAGCATCTCATCATTATGCGTCAATACGCATGTGATATATTCCAGCTCTTTCAATGCCTCTGCGATTTCCGCTTTCTTCTCTTCGCGAATATAAACTTTCCATTGGAGATCATCTATAGGTACGATCTTTAAGTATACCATCTCATTCCCCCTCCGGCGTCTCCGCCTTATTCTCCAGAAGCCGCGCCTGGCAAACCTTCTGGGTCTCTTTGATCATCGCATCCATTTTCTCCTTGCGCTGCTCTCGTCTCGCCATTACCCACCCAATAGCCACCATGACAGCGGCTAATATTCCCGCGCTTACATATTCCCACATGACTCCGCCCCTTCCTGGTTAATGATCCCCCTGAGCTTCTGCGACCATTCTCGCTCTTCTTTATACCGCCGTTGAAGATCCGCGTATGCTTCTTTCAGATCCGCTATCTCTTGCAACAACTCTTTCACGTCCTCGCCTCCGTTTTCTTCATAGC
>SDBU01000965.1_pt1 | contig 41990 bp, 47 predicted proteins | sample 2277071 | NCBI WGS metagenome assembly SDBU01 (sample SAMN10397929, study PRJNA504765) | marine sediment metagenome | isolation source: marine sediment core GS08_GC12, 126 cmbsf | place: Arctic Ocean: Gakkel Ridge, Loki's castle | collected 2008
AGAAATCTTCCTGGCTCTTCTGCTCCCTGGCTCCTTTGCTCCCTTGTCCCCTGAGGGCGCAGTGGAGCAGGGCGGTGAGGCCGGCGTACTCGCCGATGTGGGCCAGTCGCTCAACGTTAATACCGTGCCCAGATGAGGGGAGGAAACCCAATGGGTCACGCCGGGAAGAGAAGTAGAAGATGCCGGCCATCCAGATGAAGGCAGGGGCCCAGCGGGGAACGGAGAGTGGAAGATGGAAGGGGGACATTGGAAGATGGAGAACGGAAGATAGAGAATGGAAAATGGAAGATGGACGATCTTTTTGACCGCGCTTTCCTCTTTCCGGCCTCCGTTCTCGATTCTGCATCTCTTTCATCTTTCCCTTATCCCCTTATCCCCTTATCCACTTTCCCCTTTCCCCTTATCCCCTTATCCCCTTATCCACTTTCCCCTTTCCCCCTTCCCCCTTCCCCCTTCCATCTTCCCCTTTCCAATCTTCCACAAGGTGCTCAGGCCCTCGCGCAGGATGTCGAGCCAGCGGTAGGGGTAGCAGAGGGGCCAGAGCCAGGCGGGACGGGGCTTGTAGCGCCAGCGCACGTAGGCGGGGCTGGGGGCAACGTTGGCCAGCACGAGGCGCAGGCGGGCGCGCCAACTGAGGGAAGTGAGCACATCGCTGACTCTCTCCCCACGGGTTTGAAGCCGAGCCTTGCGCTGAACCAGTGCCTGATCTCTGGAATTGGCATCCTCAATCAGGGATTCCAGAGGACCCGCCGGCAGGGGAGTCGCGAATCGGGCGGCGGTTCCAGCCAGGGCAGCTTGTACTGCCGGTGCCCAGTGAAATTCATGAGCGCGTACGACGAGTTCATTCCAATCAATGCGCTGAGCCTCTAGCGTCACCAGCAGATGGATGTCGTAGAACCAGCGAAGTGGTGAACGGGCTTCGCCGTGCTGGAGCATCAGGTGGGCGCAGAGGTAGAGGAGGTGGGCAGTGGGGGTGAGAATTGCGAATTGGGAATTGGGAATTTGGAATTGGGAATTTCGAATTGTGAATTGTGAATTGTGAATTGTGAATTGGGAGTTGGGAAGAGGTTCGGTCTGCTGCCAGAACCAGGGGAGGGAGGGGGAGCGCCGGTCGTGCTCGCCGCCGATCAGGGTCCAGTGGAGCTCCACGGCCAGGTGGATGTCCTGGCCGCCCTGGAGGTTGACGTGGTGGCCAGCCAGGGCGTTGAGGCCGGGGGCCATCTCCGGATAAGGCTCGACGTAGCCCAGGGCTTTGAGGCGGGCCACGGCCTCGGCCAGACGCTCCTCGGGCACCAGGAGGTCCAGGTCGCCCATGGGGCGGAGGCCGATGCTGGGGTAGAGGGTGGCGGCCAGGGCGGCGCCTTTAAGAAGGATGACTGGGATTGGATATTGGGGACTGCGAATTGCGAATTGTGAATTGTGAATTGTGAATTGCGAATTGGTTATTGGAGATTGGAGCCTGGGGTCGGCGGTCGGCGATCGGTCGTCGGGGGGCGCGAGGGCGGTGAGGATGCGGGAGAGCTCGCGGTAGAGGAGGAGGTTGCGGGCGGTGGTGGCGTAGTAGGCCTGGCGCAGGTCGGCCTGGACGTCGGGGGGGACGCGGGGGGGATGGGGGGAGGGGGAGAGGGGGAGATGGGGGGACGAAGACGGTTCAGCCTCGCACTCCTGCACCTCTGCCCCTCGGCTCTTCTGCTCCTTGAGGGTGTGGTGGAGCAGAGGGGCGACGCCCTCGCGCCGGGCGGTGGCGGCCAGCAGGCGCCAGTCGTCGGGATCGAGGGTTGATGTGAGGGCCACGTCGGCCCTTCGATGGAACTCAGGACAGGCCCTTCGATGGAACTCAGGACAGGCCTGGCTGGAGAGGAGTCGGCAGAGGGTGCGGTGGGTCAGGTCAAGGTTTCTCATTTTTCCATCCCAACCAAAGGCAACCTTCTACACCCACACGATTAGGCCCTGACGCCTCAGATTAGACCAGGCCCTCAGAAATGAAGGCAGTTCAAAACTAAACTCACGATCAAGGCTAGGATCCAGGCATGTGACACGCTCGCCTTCTATGCCAATGACAACGACTGCGTGCAAGCCAATGCGGCCATGCGGTAGATCGGCTGCTCGCACAAAGACGACCACCGGCCAGTCATGGACAAGCAGGTCAAGAAGCCGTTCGAGTGTGGCATTCTCGAACCACAGGGCACGGTAGCCCATATTCTCCAGCCCGGCAACAACACTCTCCGGCCGGGTTCCCAATACCGGCACGGTGCCAAGAGCTTGCGCCAGTTCTTCTTCACTGTGCTCTTTGCCCCAGTAGGCTAGAACCATACGGACACAAGCAGGCAAGCGGGTATGGGGAAGCTGCTGTCTGAAGTGAGGAACTGGCAGCTTCATTGTGCTGAGGCGACCTCTATTGCTCGTTGATGCATATCTTCCACTGGCGTAGAGCGATCTAGCAGAAGCTCGCCGGCTGGTGAATAGACCAATCGGCCCAAGGAATCGGCAATGCCCGCACCATATACGGACACATGCCAATCGCCGTCATCTCTTTCCACCTTAATGGTGGCTGCATCTCCCAGATACGCTAACAGGTAGCGTAAGGCCCGGTTTTCGATCTCCTCCTGCCCAGGAGCAGCCGGCAGGATACGAATCCCGTCTGTCTCTAGCTCTAGCACGACTCCGGTCCCTGGCTGCAGGCCATAGCGCTGTATGATCAACAACGGAATCTGCAATCCTTCAGACCCAACTACTTGACGAACACACTCCATTTTCCCCCTTCCCTCCTCCCCTCTCCATCCTCCCCCTTCCTCTCTCCCTCTCGCATCACAAGATCACCGCGTAACCAGGCTTCACTGCAGGGCCAGCAAAGGTGACATAGGCCCGTTCTACTTTCTTCTCCCTGAGTTCTCGGTGGAGTTCCCTCCGGTCAGGGTTGTGGGCAATTAGCTGGCCTAACAGTTCCCCCATCGGTGTCTCCTCGCCAACCAGGAAAGCCAGCCACTGACCAACATACTGTTGCTTTACCTGCTCCAGACTTACCTTTTCCATCTATGCGCCCTCCTGTTATCTCTGACCCTTTGGGCTCGTACATAGTATACCACAGCTCCCTTGCAGGTGCAAACTCCACTTGTAATGGGCAGATAGGTTTGTTCGCCTCCGCGCCTCGGCTCCTCTGCTCCTTGAGGGCGTGGTAGAGCAGAGGGGCGACGCCCTCGCGCTGGGCGGTGGCGGCCAGCCCCGTGGAATAGGCCCCCTCTGCAGAATCTGAGTTGGAATATGACTTATTCTACAGGGCCAGCAGGCGCCAGTCGTCGGGGCCGAGGGTTGGTGCGAGGGCCACGTCGGCTGGGTCAGAGAGGAGTCGACAGAGGGTGCGGTGGGTCAGGTCCATGAGGAGATGACACGGAGTTCGTTGACGGCGGGGATGAAAGCTTCCACCACGATGCCAGCAAACTCCACTTCGGCGATCTCACGCAGCCGCCCGACATTTACCAGACTCATGATACGGTCTCAAGGAGCTTCAGAAGACGATCTCGTTTGTACTCCAGGTGGTCCAGGCGCTGCAGGTCGCGCCAGGACTCGGCCTCTTCCAGAGTGCCATCTCGATAGCGTGCTTCCATCTCTTCAACGCTGGATACGCCATAACGGCCGCTGATCTGGAAGATATCGGCCTTGATTTCACGAAGCTGGCGCTCCAGGAGACTGTGCGTACCCCGCCTCAATAACTCTTCCTGAGAGAGGTAGAGTTCTTGAGCCACTGTCTTGAGCATCGCTTGTACTTGTACAGTCATCGGAACACTCCTTTGATCTTGCCATCACAGCTCTTCCGCCCTCCCTCCCCTCGCTCTACGGCGTGAACTGGGTGATGGCCAACAGCACGCTGACCACCGTGCCGATCAGCGCCAGCGAACCGATGAGCCAGCGGGTCTGCACGAGCATCTGATAATGCATGTTGTCGAAGCGCTCGTGCATTTCCCGGCGGAGTTCGCCCAGATCCTCACGGAACTCGGCTCGCATCTGGACCTGATCCTGGCGGAACTCGGCCCGCGTCTGGAACAGCGACTCTTTGATGGCCAAGACATCCTTCTCCAGCCCATCCAGCCGCGACAGCACTTCCCGATACTCATCCCGCGGCACGGCTTTCTCTTTGACAGTTTCGTAGATCTCCTCTTGCAACCAGGGCACGAACGCTTCTACCACCTCTTCGCCCCAGCCCTGCCTTACAACTTGCGGCATAGCAACCGGCATCTTCTTTCACCTCCCGTTGAGTTGGTCGTTGGTCATTGATATTATACCCCATCCCCCCTCAAAATCAAATTGGACGCCCTCCCGCCCGCTATTTGCCACGAATTAGCGGAGCGACGCAGCAATCCCCGTTAGAGTTTGGAACACGGAATCACGGAAGGTACGGAGTCACGGAACTTCCGTGCTTCCATGCTCTCCGCGCTTCCGTGTTCCCGCGTTCTCCGGATATGCCTGAAAGGTGGAAAATGGATGATGGAAAGTGGATGAGGGATGACGGAGAGTGGAAGATGGAAAATGGATTGAAGCAGGTCAAGGATTAGAGTCGTATTCGCTGTGAACGATCGCCACGCCTTCGGCGACCTTCTCGACTTTCAAGTGCTGTCCGGCGATCACCCGCTCGGGCCGGCTCTCTTCGATAAGCCCGTCTATCTCAGGTTGGTGATCGTAGTAGTACGAGAGGGCACCGTAAACCTGGGTAGCGGTCAGGTGAGGGAGAGCGGCCAGAATGTCACCCACCGACTGGCCGGCCTGCACCCGCTCGACGATGTGACGCACTGAGATGCGGGTCCCTCGGATGATTGGTTCGCCCCCACTGATATCGGGCCGGCGGACGATCCGAGGGTGCCCTTCCGCTGCCTGCTCGACCAGAACGTTATAGTCTTCGTAGCGGACCAGAACGGCCTTGGGGCGGCTGTACTGGGTGATGAAAAATGGAAAATGGAAGATGGAGAATGGAGGATGGAGAATGGAGAATGGAGGATGGAGAATGGAGGATGGAGAATGGAGAATGGAGGATGGAGAATGGAAGGTGGAGAATGGAAGATGGAGAATGGAAGGTGGAGAATGGAAGGTGGAGAATGGAAGGTGGAGAATGGAAGGTGGAGAATGGAGGATGGAAGATGGAAAATGGAAGATGGAGAATGGAAGGTGGAGAATGGAAGGTGGAGAATGGAGGATGGAAGATGGAAAATGGAGGGTGGAGAATGGAAGGTGGAGAATGGAAGGTGGAGAATGGAAGGTGGAGAATGGAGGATGGAAGATGGAGGATGGAGAATGGAAGATGGAGAATGGAAGGTGGAGAATGGAAGATGGAGAATGGAAGATGGAGATTGGAGGATGGAATCCGTCTTCCCTTGCCCCTTGTCCCTCGTCCCTTTTCCCCTTTCCATTTTCCAACTTCCATCTATAGTACCACTTTTCGCCCTGATAGTCAACAGTGGAGTAGATCACTGTCTGGAGCTTGCGCTGCCCCTCCACGATGATCTCCTGCTCCATCCCCTTCTTGGAGTAGTCCACGTTGTGTAAAGAGAAAACGTCATCAGCGGCCAAGATCTCTGCCCTCCTTACTTCCGTTGTCCATTTTCCATTTTCCCCTTTCCCTCGTCTTCTATCGCCGCAGCACAGTCAGCCCCCCCGGCCCCCCAATTCTGGGGGGAGCAAGGTCAATTCCCCCCAAAGCTTGCCCTGAGCCTGGTCGAAGGGTTGGGGGGTTAGGGGGGCATGCAGTCAGCCCCCCCGGCCCCCCAATTCTGGGGGGAGCAAGGTCAATTCCCCCCAAAGTTGGGGGGTTAGGGGGGCAACACCTCAACCAGATTCTCACACACATACTCCACCTGCTCCTCGGTCATGACACCGGAGAAGGGCAGGGCCAGGACGGAGCGGGCGACGGCTTCGGTGACCGGGAAGTCGCCCTCGCGGTAGCCGAAGCGCTCCCGGTAGAAGGGCTGGAGATGGATGGGGGTGAAATAGGGGCGCGAGGGGATGCCCCGCTCCTCCAGCGCGGCCATGACTGCGTTGCGGTTGACCTCCGGCGCCAGGCGGATGACGTACACGAACCAGGACATGCGGGTGGTTGTCGGGGCGATGTAGGGCGTTTCGACGAGCTCAACGTCCACCAGGCACTGGTTGTACATTTGAGCCACCCGCTCTCGCTTGGTCAGCAGCTCTTCGATGCGGTTTAGTTGGGCCAGGCCCAGGGCCACGCTCATCTCGTCCAGGCGGTAGTTATAGCCCAGGCGGGTGTGGTTGAGCCAGGCGTCGAAGACATCTCGTCCCTGGTTGCGCAGGGAGAACGGAAGATGGAGGATGGAGGGGGGAAGATGGAGGATTTCGCAGGGATGGGGGGAGCCAGCGATTTGCGGCATCTCTGCCTTTAGTCAGGTCGTGGACTGCCTGGGCGACGAGGGTGGGGTCTATGTTGAGGGTGTGAGGGTCAATATCCACGAAGACGGGGGTGGCGCGTTGGTAGAGGATGACGTTGGCGGAGGCGACGAAGGAGAAGGGGGTGGTGATGACCAGGTCGCCCTCTCCTACGCCAGCGGCGATGATGCAGAGGTGTAGGCCAGCCGTGCCGCTGGAGACAGCGATGGCATGGCGTGCCCCGACCCTTCGACCAGGCTCAGGGCAAGCGTAGGCCGCGAAGCGCTCTTCGAAGTCGGCAATGCGGGGGCCGAGGCTGAGGTAAGGCGTCTGGAGCACCTGGGTCACCGCCTCAATCTCGGCAGCGGTTAGGTCGGGTGAGGACATTGGAAGATGGAAGGTGGAAGGGGGAGAATGGATGATGGAGGGTGGAGAATGGAAGGTGGAAGGGGGATATTGGAAGGTGGAAGGGGGAGAATGGATCATTTGAAAGTCTCCCATCTGGTCATCAGAGTCCAGAGCATGGCGCTGAACAGGAAAATGGAAAAGGGAAAAGGGAGAATGGATGATGGAAGGTGGAAGGTGGAGAATGGATGTCAGGCATCGCTGCTCTTTGATCCAGGCGATGTACTCTTCAGGACGGCGCTACATGGGCAGGTATAGGAGTCTATCTACGTACTCTTTGGCATCGGACGCAGCCCACAACAGATAGAGTTGTTCGATGATCTGCCCCAGGCGGGCACCACGCTTCAAGAGGAGGATTCCGGGGATACGATGCCCCGCAGCATAGTGTGCCCGCACGTGCCCCGGAATCGTGCGACGATTCCCGGTGACCAGGATGTAGCCCGTCTCTTCAATCCACGCCAGGATGTCTGGATCCGAAGTACCTTTCGGTGGCGACAACGGCTGCCCAACTACCAGAATGTCTATCTCGGCATCAAGCCGCAGCAGTTGGCTCTGGATCGCCTGGGGAACGTGTTCGTCGAGTAGGAAGCGTGGTGGGGTCATTGGCGGCCGGCCGCCAGGTATTCTGGCCCCCCTTCGGCCACCAATGCTTCTCGCTGGCGTTGAATCCGTTCACGCAATTCTCGCACAAACTCAGGCGGATTGCGCTGCTGCTCCTGCCAGGCGGCCTCCGTGTAGGCTCGCCACCCCTCCAGATATTGGTCTATCTCCTTCCGGTTGCAGAAGTAGTACAGGAGGGTAGCATACACTTGCTCCAGTGTCAGCGTGCGATAGCGGGCCGCAATCTCTTCCGGGCTGGCACCCTCCAGGTAATCGTCCAACACCGTCTCGATCCCAACCCGGGTCCCCCTGATGCGGATGTCTTCCGGGCTCAAGAAGTCGAAATAACTCTCCAGCTCCATATCCACCTCCAACGTCTGACTTCAATGCCTTGATTCTGATTAAGTATACCACAACTACCCCGTCAACGCAAAGAGGGAAGATGGAGAATGGAGGGGGGGGAATGGAAGGGGGAGGGGGGAGAATGGAAGGTGGAAAATGGAAGGTGGAGAATGGAAGATGGAGAATGGAAGATGGAAGATGGAAGGTGGAGAATGGAAGGTGGACTTCACCCGAAACTCTCCCACTTGGTCATCAAGGTCCACAGCATCGCACTCACCTGGCCATAGCCGATAGTGAGCCGCTTGTGTTCCTCGGGTTGGATGTAGCTGCAATCGAGGGCGAAATCCAGCCAAAGCTTCGTCTCTTCTGACTCACCGAGAGAGTCATTCAACGCGTTCTTGAACACAGCCTCGTAGCGGCGTTTCGCAAACCCTTCCACTACGTTGCTGCAGACCGACCGGGACGAACGCCGCATCTGATCGGTCAGCGCATAGCGTTCTTCTTTAGGAAACTGTGCGGTTAGGCGAAATGCCTCCATCGCCAGGGTATAACCCAAGTTGAAGACATCGAGGTCCCGATGGGAATGAATTTTGCGTCTCTTGCCCTCCTTCGTCGACTTCCACCTCTCCCCATCAAACTCCCAAGGCTCGCATCCCGCGTACTGCCGCCGCTTCACATTCATTGTCCATTTTCCCCTTTCCCTTTTCCATTTTCCATCCTCCCCCTTCCCCCCTCCCCCTTCCATCTTCCGCCATCAGCCATCCGCCAACTCGTACTCCGGCACCAGCTCCTTCAGCTTCCGCTTGATCCCCTCCCCGTCCATCTCCCTGGCCAGTCTCTGGAGCTCGAGGACGCCCTCCCGCAGCTTCGCCCCATCGAGGTCGTCAGCCTCGGCGATGAGGATGTGCTGGTGTTTGGTGGCCCTGACGCGCTCGCCCTCCCTGAACAGCTCCTCGCTCAGTTTCTCCCCAGGCCTCAGCCCCGTATATACGACGTCTATGTCCCGTCCCGCTTCCAAGCCAGACAGCGCAATCAAGTCCAGCGCCAGGTCTACAATCCTGACCGGCTCCCCCATGTCCAGGACCAGTATCTCGCCGCCTTTGCCAATGGCCGCGGCCTGGATCACTAACTGGACTGCCTCGGGGATGGTCATGAAGTAGCGCGTGGCTTCGGGGTTGGTGACGGTGAGGGGGCCTCCGGCGGCGATCTGTTCCTTGAAGATGGGGATGACGCTGCCGCTGGAGCCGAGGACGTTCCCAAACCTGACGGCGACGAAGGCCCTCCCATTCCTTCTGGCCATGTCCTGGATCAGCATCTCGGCCACCCGCTTGGAAGCGCCCATCACGCTCCTGGGATTGACCGCCTTGTCGGTGGAGATCAGCACGAATCGCTTCACGCCGTGTCTCTCGCTGGCCTCGATCAGGTTCTGGGTGCCGATGACGTTGTTGGTGATGGCCCCATCTACGTTCACTTCCATCAAGGTCACGTGCTTATGGGCGGCGGAGTGGAAGACGACGGTGGGTCTGTATCGCCTCATGATCTGCTCTGTCTTGTCTTCGTCTCTGATATCGCAGATGATGGGGGCGACGTCGAGGCGAGGGTAACGGGCCACCAGCTCCCGATGGATGTAGAAGGTGACGGTTTCCCCATGGTCCAACAGGATCAATCGTTCTGGATCATATCGGGCGATCTGACGGCACAGCTCGGAGCCGATGGAACCGCCGGCTCCGGTGACCAACACCCTGGCCCCGGCCAGGAATCCTCCCACCTCCTCCAGGTCAATGGCGACAGGCTCGCGACGCAGGAGGTCCTCCAGTTGGACGTCTCTGATCTGGCTGACGCTCACCGAGCCATCGAGGAGCTCGTAGATGCCGGGGATGGTTTTATACCCGACCCCCGCCCCTTCGCATAGGGCTTTGATCTGCCTGATCACCACGCCCGGTGCGGTGGGCATGGCGATGATCAGTTCTTCGATGTCATATCTGGCGACCAGTTGGGAGATGTCGTTGCAGTTGCCCAGGACGGGTACGTTATGAATGTACATTCCCACTTTCGCCGCGTCGTCGTCAACGAAGCCCACGGGCAGGAGGCCCAGCCCAGGATTGGCGCGCATCTCGCGGACGATCATCGCCCCGGCGTCGCCTGCCCCAGCGATCAGGACTCGCTTTTGTGTCCTGGGCATTGTTTGCAAGGCCAGGCCTTTCTCGCTGGACTTCGCCCTCCTCAGGACCCTCAGGGCAAACCTGGTTCCCCCCAGCAAGAGAAGGCTCAGCATCCCCTCGATGACGATCACCGAGCGGGGGAAGCCTTTGACGATCCCCAGGGGAAAGCCAAACCCCAATATGAGGATAGCCATGATGGCCGAGCCAGTTGAAACGGCTCCCACGATGGATAGCAGCTCGTTGACGCTGGCATACCCCCACATCCGCCGATACAGGCCAAAGAGATAAAAAAGAGTTGGCCTGATGATGATCGCCAGGGGGATCAAAAACCAACCCTTCACCAGATAAGGCCAAACCAAAAAGGTGTCGAAGCGGATGATAAAGGCGAAGATCGCAGCGGCTATGACTAAGAGGATGTCTGCAAATAAGAAGTACCTGTTCCTGATGAACATGATGTTGTCTCCATGCTGTTACGAATGCTTTGTCGAACTCCGGCCGACGATTTCTACTAGAGATCCATAAGCATAGTCTACTTTGTTCTCCAAATCGTGGTAAAAGGGCATGACGAAGGTTGACTTAGCTACGCTTTGGCGATGGGGCAGTTGCCTTCTCTAACTTGTTTACAGCAACGGCCAAGAAGAGAAAGGGCAACAATGCCAGGACCAATAGCATCAATGCCGGGAGGCCATCTAGTCTCGAATAGAGGAGAGCAATGAATCCTAACAGGATGTTTAGCGAGCAGTAGAGAAACGTCACTCGCTTGTGGCTGTATCCCAGGATGATCAACCTCTGGTAGTAGTGATCCCGATGGGGTTTCAGCCAGTTCTTCCCTTTGGGGATCCGCTTGAGTAGGGTGATGGTCGCATCGAAGAGGAATGTGCCGAGCAAAACGACGGGAATCGCGAAAGGTATGCTGGTCGCTCCACTTTGGGAGCCAATGATGGCCAGGGCGGCAAAGACGAAGCCCAGGAAGTTGCTGCCCCCATCGCCCATGAATATCCTGGCCGGCGGCAGGTTGTGGAGCAGGAACCCCAGCGCGCTGCCCAACAGAATCAGGCTGGTGACGAAGATGAATGTATTGCCGTGCATCAGAGATACGATGGCCAGGAAACCTGCCACGCTGATCGCCTCTCCCGCAGCCAGACCGTCAATGCCGTCCATGAAGTTGTAGAAGTTCGCGACGCCTATCAGCCACACAAAGGTGATCAATGGGCTCAGTATGCTCAGTGGGATGACGCCGATCACAGGCAAGGCAACGGCTCGCAGCCGAATGCCAAAGGCCATAGAGACCCCAGCAATGATGATCCATACGGCGAAGCGATGCCTCCTGGAGAGGCCGTGCAGATCGTCAATAAACCCCAAGATAGCGATAGCGGCTGCGCTAAGAAGTAGTCCCCAATATGTCCTGAGGTCAAAAGAGTAGAAGAAGGAAGCCAAAAACATGGCGGCGAAGAAAGAGGCCACGATAGCTATGCCGCCACCACGGGGTGTAGGCAGGTCATGGGAGCTGCGTTCGTTGGGAATGTCCACCACTCCGCTCTGAAGAGCCCACCGCCGAACGACAAAAGTCCCTAAGTATGAGATGAAAAACGCCAGAAACAGGAGTCCCAATGGCCCCACTATGCTATCCTTGTTCGGTCCCATTTTGACCAGAGATGCTCCTTCCGATTGGCACTGCCAGGGCGCCAGGCCGTAGTGCCACCAGTAGAAGCCGGTCTTGATGTACTCGTTCACCACCGCCACCAGGCCATCCTCCCGTTGCCACCAGTCGTTGGGGCCATAGGTGAGCGGCGGGGCCGGGCTGAACAGAACCTGCACGTTATCACCGGCCAGCTCCCGGCGCAGGATGCCCAGTGCCCGTCGGGCGTGATACCAGTCGGTGACAATCAACAGTCGGTTGATGCCCGCCCCATGCACGGCTCGGGCGATTTCCTGGCCATCTTCCCAGGTGCTCATGGTACGCAGCCGGCGGATGGCACCGGCCGGCACGCCCTGCTCCTCGGCCAACTCCTGGGCCCAGCGGGCATCGGTGAAGGTGGTCAGCATCGGCGGCGGGGCATCGCCGGTGAACCAGAGTTGCGGCGCCAGCCCCCGATGGTAGAGCGCAATACCATGCATGGCCCTCTCAGGTCCGCCGCCGCTGAGCACAACGATGGCATCTGCCTGGCCTTCGTTCACCGGGGCCGTCAGGAAGTGACCCAATCCCGGCAACCAGAGTCCGGCCGTTAGAAACACGCCAGCTATCAAGAGCAGCAGCCCCGCCAGACAGCCCAACGCCGCACGACGGGAGATACAGATCATGGCATCCGTCCGGGTACATTCAGGTGACATCTCACAGTTCACCGTTGCGCCGCAGCTCGGCGATGGTCTCCTGCCATCCGGCCTTGAGGTCGTAGGCCGGGCGGAAGCCGAGCTCGGTCTGGATGCGCTGGCCGCTGTAGGCAGCAGCTTCAACGAACTTGTCCAGGGTGGACCGGGTCAGAGGGGGCTCCCGGCCCACCAGAGCGAAGGCATATTCCAGGCCCGTCGCGCCAGCCCGCGCCACAGCTAAAGGCACATGTGGCCGCGGTGCCGGCCGCCCCAGGGCTTGGCAGATGGCGGCCAGGATGTCGCGCATCGTGTGGACGCCTCCATCGGTCACATTGAAGATGCGACCGGCTGCTTTCGGGTGCTCCGCCGCTAAAAGCATGGCTTCAACAGCGTCCCGTACATAGACCAGAGTTCGGCGGTTGCGGCCACCGCCCACCGGCACGAACCGCCCCCGCGCCAATGCCCGTACCAGCCGCTGAAAGTTCCCTTTCTGCCTCGGCCCGTAGACCGTGGCCAGGCGCAACACCACGGTCAATGGCTTATCATCAGCACGTTGAGCCGCCAGCGCGACCTGCTCTCCCTCAAGCTTGGTGCGGCTGTAAACGGTGTCAGGTCGCGGCGGTGCCGACTCGTCTATCACCCGACCGTCGCTGGGGCCGTAAACGGTGACGGTGGAGACGTACACCAACCGGCGCACCCCGGCGGTCATGGCCTGCTCCACGACGTTGCGGGCGCCCTCCACGTTCACTCGCCGGTACTCGGCGTGGAGCTCCGGCGGCGGGTCAGGGATATGCAATTTGGCCGCCAGGTGGAAGACCACATCGGCTCCTTCCATCAGGCGGCCGACGGCGGCTGGGTCACAAATGTCGCCCAGTTCCACTTGTACGGAATCGTCGAACAGGAGACATTGAGGCTGTCGGCGCACCAGGATTCGGACCTGGTAGCCGGCCTCCAGCAACCGCATTACCAGCGCGGGCCCGATAGTGCCCGTGGCCCCGGTGACCAGAGCAGTAGGTGGCTGATGGCTGATAGCTGATGGCGTATGGCCGATGGCCGATGGCCTGGTGGTATTGTTGGCGCTGCTCATGATGGGCGATCTAACAGCGTGGTGATGAGTTCGTGGTACTGGCGGGCGATGGCTTGCCGTGAGTGGTGTTGGACCACATAGCGTCGGCCATTTTTGCCGTAGGAGCGAAAAGTCCCCTGTTCCTGGTATGCCTTCAAAATTGCCTGAGCCAGGGCGTCGGGATCATCGGGCGGAACAGCCAGACCGCACTGCGCCTGTTGTACTAGCCAGGCCGCCTCTGAGTCGGCGTCAACAGAGACTATGGCTGGACGACCGCTGGCCATAATAGTGTAGATTTTGGATGGAAAGGACCCCTGCGCCGTGCCCTTTTTGAGTGGCACCAGGCAGACGTCGCTGCTGGCGTAGATCTGCGGTACGACGCTGCGCGGCTGATAGGGCAGCAGGGTGATGTTGTCCAAGCCCCAAGTGGCCAGGCGCTGTTCCAGCCAAGCTCGACGCGCGCCGTCGCCGACGATCACGAAGCGCAGGTCGGGCACGGCTGCCAACGCACCTGCCGCCTCGACAATTGTCTCGAAGCCCTGCGTCAGGCCGATGTTGCCGGCATACAGCACCACGAACTGGCCGTTCAGGCCGTGTTGCCGGCCAAACTCGTTGTCCCGAGGCCCGGGCTGCACGAAGTCCGCGTCCACAAAGTTGGGAATGACGTGCAGTTTATGGGCTGGCACCCCTTTGCGCAGCAATGCCCGCCGGAACCACTCAGAGATCACCACCACCGCCGATGCTCGGGCGTAGACGAAGCGCTCCAATTGTTCCATCAGCCAAATGATTCGCCGGTTACGCAACAACCCCAGACTGACCGCCACGTCGGGGTAAATCTCCTGCACGTTGTAGATGAACGGCGCGCGGCGCACCAGCCCCAACAGCCAGGCGCTGAGGCCGATGGTCAGGGGTGGCGAAGGTGTCAGGATCACATCGTAGTCGCCAGCGAGCGTTAAGCCGGCGAAGGTGCTAATGGCATGAAAGCGGATATAGTCGAGCAACCGGGCGACCACTCGGTTGCCTTTCATAGGGATGGATGCATGATAGACGGGGATACCCTGGCAGTCGCTCTGATAAAGCAGCCCCCCCCAGTGGGGCTTGAGGGGCTGCCGGGCGCGAGCTTCGGGGTCAATGTTGTAGTGCGGGGTGGCGGTAAGGACAGTAATCTCATGCCCCGGAGCCCGTAGTTCCAAGGCTAATTCAGTCATCAGTACTGCGGTTGAGACGCCGTCGGGGGCGAAGACAAGTGTAAGGAGAAGAATCCTGCTCACGGCTCTCCTCGATTCCGTTTCATCTCATAATGGCACGCGTCAACGTAAAAACGAAACCAAAAGCCATGCAGCACATGGTAAATCAACCCTGGAATCCCATCGAGAAAGCCACCCCTAAGAAAGTAGCGCACAAAAAAATACATAAAGGAGCGCAAAAACATGGGGCTTCTCTCGTAAACAGATGCGCGCAACCATCTTCGACGCTCAATCGGTGATCCAGCAAGGCTCGGTTTTACTAAGCCACTCTGTGCATTTTCAATGTTCTTCATAAGGTGTTGGGCTTCCATCTGGGCCCAGCGATTATGCCGGGCCGTCCAGGAGAAAAGTGATGAAGCGGTAACTTCTATGAGGTCAGCTTCTATTCTTGCCACGGGACCATCAACCAGAAAATGCTGATCATATTCTCTGTCTTCACATCGCCCTAATTGTTTTCTGAAGATCCGACAGTGATAAGTCGGGTAAATGCCACCATGCTTAATATGTCGTCCCATGAACTCGATTCGACGACGCACAAGCAGACCGGCTATCTGTTCCGCTGACGTATTGTTGATAAGAAACTCTCGCAATCCAGTGACCAGCCCCGGTGATACTCGCTCATCAGCGTCAATATGAAACACCCAATTGTACGTTAGGGGCAGATTAGCTTGCGCCCAGTTGCGTTGGCGAGAGTAGTTTTCAAAGGGATGATGAATAATCTTGTCGGTATATCGAGCAGCAATCTCCAATGTGCGATCAGTGCTGCCTGAATCTACAACAAACACCTCGCCTGCCCACTCGACAATGCTAAGCAGACATGGCTCAATATTTGACTCCTCGTTATGAGTTAATACGATGATAGAAACAGGTATTCTTTGGGAAACCATGCAGTGGCCTCATCCAATGATCTCAGGCGCTGGTTCAGGCAACGAGGTCTTGTGTGCTACGACAAAATGCGACATCCGGAGTGGCCCACGTCTGCCTACCCCCCCCCACGAGACCGCGGTGAATCCGGCACGAGTGAGACAAACACCCAACGACTTTCGGGTAAAGAAGCGGATGTGAGAAAGGTAGGGGTTGTAATGTTGCTCAAAACCGGCCAATGCAATAGCCAGGTTCTTGATCAGGCCATGATAGGGCGTGGTCAGCACGAACAATCCACTCGGCATCAGGACACGATTCAGCTCCGTCAGCGCGGTATGGACATCAAACAAGTGCTCCAAGACCTCGGTACACCACACCGCAGCGAACTCGCCCTCTGTAAAAGGCAAGCCCGTTTCCAGGGATGCAACTTCAAAGCGACTCTCTGGTATGGCCATCCTGGCCTTGGCTATAGCCGCAGATGAAATATCTACACCGGTAACTTCGTATCCAAGTTCCACCAAGAAGAGGCTGAACTCACCATTGCCGCAGCCGGCGTCCAGCACAAGTGAACCTGGCGACAATTCAGTAAGTGCCTTTTGTAATTTGGCAGTACCGCAAAAGTCACCCTGTGAACCCGTCTGCAATTGCTCCGCTGGGATCGCCACATCCCGGCACCTGTGAGCCAGATCAGCCGTTGCACCCGCAAGGAGTCCGTCACATCCGTCGAAAAACCTCAACATCTTGTGGTCTGCTGCTTGAATCTGCCCAGATATGGGGATGGCAAACCCAGCTCTCGATTATTGAGCTAATGACGGCTCTCCTGACTCGCCTTTTGCGCTGCCGGATCTGGTGGTCTGGCAGGGGTGCCTACCCACTCACAGGGTGAGTTTTGCGCTATTGCGTAATTTGGCTTTGCGCTCAGCTAGGGCGAAGCCGTGATCGGCTGGGGAACCTCCTTTGCGCTGCCAATACCGCTCATAGAATTTTGAAATGCTCATTCTCTTCCTGCTGCTCCTTGATACGCTTCTAAAGTAAGCCTTGCGGTTCGCTCCCAGGAAAAAGCTTCCACACGACGAAAACCACGCCAGATCATTTCTTCTCTGCATTGCGAGTTCGACGCAAGCTGGTAGAGCGCATCGGCAAGTTGATTCAGATCATCCGGGTTCACAATGAATGCGGCATCGCCCGACACCTCCGGCAACGAGGCGCGATCCGAGGTTACGACGGGCGTACCGTAGGCCATGGCTTCGAGTAAGGTAAGCCCAAACCCTTCGAAATACGACGGTGAAGCATATGCAAGTGCACCCGCGTACAAAGCCGGCAAATCATCCTTGGCCACATAACCAGGCAGACAAACGAATTCGCCAAGATCCAACGCCGCCACTGCTGACTCAATTTCCTTCTTGGCCCCGTAGTCATTCCCAGTAATGACCAAAGCGAGTGTTTTGGTGGCAGGCCGCCGATGTAAAGCATCTAACGCTCCCACTAAGGAAATAGAATTCTTATGCCTCCCCACACCGCCCACATTGAGGATATAGGGTCTTCGAACACCATGTTTGACACATGCTTGTGCAATCTCCTGCTCAGTCGGCTGCCTTGGACTGTCTAATTGTTTGTCTAAGGCTAGTGGAGTTACTACGACTTTTTCAGGCGCAATGTGCAGATACCGTACAATGTCTTGTTTTGAGGATTCAGAAATGGTAAGCACTTTCCTACATCGATTAGCAGACCACGGTACAAACAGCCGCCAAAACATCAGCTTTGGTTGCCCAATGAATTCAGGATAGACTTTGTAAAGCATGTCACAGATGGTCACAACGCCAGGAACTCTAGAGAAAACTGGCCACGTGTACGAGGGAGAGTGAAGTACATCCAGCCGTAATCGGGTTGCCTGCAGTGGCAAGTAAAATTGCTCCCACGCGATCCGGACAATTTGTGGACGAGTCCGGGTGTTCACTTTCACGCGTTGAACATTGGCTCGCTGCAAATCAAAGGTGTCGTGATTCTCCAAGTTCGTAAAGAAATAGTATTGATTGAATGTATCGATCTCGGTCAAAGCTAGCAGCAAGTTGCGAACATAGAACTCGATTCCGCCGGATACATTAGGCAACAGCCCTAACAGATTGATGCCGATTCTCATGGAGTCCATTTTACCGGAGCCCTTCACCTGTTCGTGCGCAAGTCGGTGACTCGGAGAGCCTGTGAGCACCGGATGGTACGTTCTTGATTTGCTCTCCTACCGATAAAGATGATCAGCCCGCCGAGAAGGACAGGATAGAGAAATCCAGGGCTCAAGACGAAAAGACAGACGATAAGCATGATAGCCAAAGCAAGCAGATAGGGTTGGAGGATTTTGTGATGCTGTCGCAATGTTGCCCATTCTGCCAATCCGAGTGGACTTGGCAATCGAGGGCTCAAGTAGGTAACGGTGATTTTCTATGGATCCAGTTTCAAATTCCGACAAATCGAGTCTTTTGAAAAACCGGAAAGGGTAATAACATGGCTAGTTTTTGTGCGGCTTGCATCGAAAAGAAACGCAATCCAAACCGATTGGCAACTGAAAGGGTATCTTTGAATGTGACCTAGTTGAGATCGGGTACTGTAACGACATTGCACATAATGCGACCGCTCAGTGATTCTTCCTTAGCATGATACAGGCTTCATTACCAAAGGGTCCCAAAACAGTACCCAAGAGTCTGCTTAACTCAAAGATCAAGCGGCCCCGCACCGGATGCGCGTATAACTTGGGGCGGTGCTCATGTTTCATAAATGATACAGAGTAATTAACAAGCTGCGTAGATGTCTGATATGAAAAGAACTCCATTAAGCTCTTCCTAAATCTAAACACATAATTTCCAGAGGCTTCAACTGATGTGGATAACCCGAATATCTCAAGCAACATCCGAAGCGGACTATCGTGGGCCTCTAGAAGTACAACTCCCTTCTTGGCTACTCGAACTGCTTCTCGTATAGCAAGCGGAATTTCTTCTATTGGTACATGATGAAGTGAGTCATGGTATATCGCGAGATCAAACATGTTGTCAGGGAATGGTACAATAGCAGCATCTCCTCGATAGAATAGCCCCTCAAGACCGTGTAAAGCGAATCTTGTGGCACTGGCCTCAGCGCGCAATTGTGATATGTCAAAACCAGTAACCAAAGCACCGTTCTCGGCAAGAAACTGAGCCTCCAGTCCTCCCCCACATCCGCAATCCAAGATTGTAGTATTCTTTAGGTCAATCCCCAGTTTAGCAGGTAAGATTTTCCTAAATGATCTGAGATGATACAACGTAGAATCAGCGTATGATTTGTTATAGTTGTACGGCCGAAGGACGATTTCTTCGAACCTTTCATTAATCTCTTCGTCATCATGGAAGGCTATTTGTTTCAATTTCTGGTCCGTTATGTTTTTTGCACCCATAACAAAGTCTGGAATCCCGTTTTTGATCGAGATTCTATGCCCTTTTTCGCACTCGAGATAATCATTCTGATGGCTCAACTTCGACTTATCGTCTGAACAGACAAATAGCCCGAGAACCTTCTGTGCATAGCCTGATTGCAAATTGCTCTCTGACGCCTGCTTTCGGGCGTTTTCCAACTCACTAAGGGTGACCATATAGTATGCTCCTGGAAATGTTTGACTTGTATTGCCTGCGATAAAATGGGAGTTGGCCGGGATGGGAAATCTATCAGTCTGCAGCACTGTCTCGCTCGGTAATGAAATACAAAACAATAAAGAGAGGCATGGAAGTCATCAGGAAACTTGTCAAGGTGGAAGCGAAACCACTACCCATAAACGCAACCCCAAGTGACATGAAGCTTGTCACGTACAAAAGCACAATATTCCGATTACTGGAGTATGCCCTAAACTGCGTATAAACTATCCTTAATAAGTACCCCACGAGAAAACAGCCAACAATTACGCCGGAGAGCCAGAAATTCCAATACATCTCGGCAATCAGGCCTGGCGGTACAGCCCCCGCCCCATAGGTCTGCGCCCCGAAGACAGCCATTCCTACTATTGTGTCCACATTAGTCGGTTTCCCAGGCCATAGTTGTCGCGGAATCCATATAGTGAATATATTGAGCAATGTTCCTCCCCATTGATAGTCCAGTTGTTTACCCACTGCGGCCATAATGTGGGCAGTCTTGCTGACATCAATACCACTAAAACTCACAATCATCGGTTCAAGTGCTCGGATCAAGTTGAGGTTCAGCCAATCACTCTCAGCGTAGCCACTTCCCGGTCGCAAGATAGTCATCAATCGAGTAATGAATAGAGCGATGGGGGCTGCAACTAGAGTACTCTTGACGGGGAACTTTCTGTTACGCAAATAATAGACGATTGCTAACACGCTGATAACTATAGTTATGATCCCGCTTCGCTTCTGAACGTAATAGTAGTAAAACAGAGATGTCCCCAATGAAAGCAAAAAAACAATAAGTTCCCGAAACCGAATGTGTCGGGTGGAAATCACGTTAACCACAACAAGAAAACATGCCAGATCCGAAAGGTTAATCATCCAGCGGAAATAACTGTATGAGGCGTACTCGCTGAGATAATTCGAGATCCCACGGTGCCTAGACAGATTCTCAACGTCCAGCGATCCACCTGTATTGGCAATGAAAAAATAGAATCCGATCCAGGAAAGTGACAACAGAACAACAAGTACAAACCATAATCGGTTCTTACTCCAACGATTTGACTGAAAAATCCGCAACGGTATTTTGCGTGGGGTGACAGGGCCTGCGAAATACCCGAAGGTGGTAAAGCATAGACCAAGCAAAACAACCACCATCGGCCAGAGCAAGAATTCCTTCGGTTCACCGCGCAATAGCACAGATCTGATAGTGAACTCGTCCGGAATATCAAAGGTGATATAGATGGAGCGCAGGAATACACCGACGAACGTTGAGTAGAACACCCGGTTCCAGGGTGAGAACCAATCAATCTCCCGGCTGCCAAGAAGTGGCGCTGCCACGATGCCTAAAGCACATGCTGCTAGTAGGATGAGTTCGATAGAGGGTATGTTCACGATCCCTAGCGCCATAATCGGCATGAGCGTTAACAGGCATGCGGGTATAAACCAGTGGGTCCAAGGCACACTTAATGACTTGAAGTTGCTCGTCATAGACACCGCTCCAGTACCGCCAACGGATCGTCGCCAATCAACTCGTAAGCTTCCAAGCCGATATTCGGGATCTGCCGCCACCCCTCCAGACTCACCTGACTGCCCGATACGAGGGCCTGGATCAGCGCGGCGGCCAGTTCGCCGGAATGCCCCTCGTAACGCGTGCCCACCGTAGCACAATAGCGCCTGGCTCTTATCCGTACCGAAGGCTTGTTCGCAGAAACCTCTCTAAGATAGCGACACACTTCAGACGGTTCCGAAAAGTATTCTACCAGGCCATTGCGCTGAAAGCCATACCAGTCCAGGTGAGCTTGAGCAAAGTCATAGTACAACGGAACGACATTCATAAGGGCTGCTTCCAAAAGGATATTAGAGTCACCCGCGATGATCGCATCTACCTTTCTCAGGAAATCAAAGGAGAGTTCAGTTCTGGAATCGGAAAATCCCATGTCATATTGATCGGCGAGATCTCGCCAGTGGCGTATTCTAGCACCCTCGGTTTTTGGGCGAAGTATAAGCGGCAGGGTGGGGAACTTGTGGCGAATCTGCATCAACAGTTGTTCTACTCGAGGAACTGGATCTTGACTACTGGTACAGATACCTAGTGAGCGTACTTGAGATCGCGTGTTGATATAAGGGTAATGCGCGTCGTGCTTGGGCATACCGATCAGAAAAGTTTTCGGCTTCGTCGTCCCAGCCTGCACAAGCTTTACCAGAGTATCCTGTCCCTCAATCAAAGCGTAATCTGAAGTCAAAGGTGGATAGTTCTCCTGGATGGACGCATGCTGCAAACAGAACGTCGGAATACTCTCGTCACTGGCAGCTTTTTGCAACACCCGAAGATAGGAGGAAACTTGATTAGCGAAGACAAATGCTTTGGGCCTGAGTCGGCGGAGCCAGATTCTAGCCGTAATATAAAGGCCATAGATCAACCAGTAATGATCGAAGACATATTCAAATGATTTTCTTCTGTGCCCTTCTGTTTTACAATAACTGAGCACCACTAGTGGCAAGTAGATACACGACAGAGCATAGGCCCAAAAAAATGGGAAGGGGTGAGGGGCTTCACGGCTACCTGTCAGGTATGCACCCATCATTTTCGATTGCACAGGTTTCAGACTATCCGCTTCATTTTCTGACATAACAAAAAAGACAAGGCTCCCGGTCGGAATGTCTGTTTTGGCCCCAAACCCGAGTTGTACGAGACTCTGACACCAGTGCCACAAGAAAATGCCAGCCCTTGGTAAAATTCCTCTCTTCAGGCGACTGAAGGGCATTACTGACAATGTATTGAGAGCCTCGAAGCTGAACTCATAAGTAAGGTCAAAAGCATCTAATGTTGTGGCTTCAATAAGGAGCCTACAGAAGTTGATTACCATTTTCCATCACCGAATTACAACCGTAGCAGATGTAGAGATAAACCTGGATAGAGTCTGAGAAGGTACTATGACCTCTCTCAACTCAACATTGTCAAACAACACCTGTCCTGGGCCCCATAAGCGCAAAAGAGGCAATACACCAGACGAATCGTCACCTGTCCATCCCAGCAACAACGCCTGCCGCCAGGCTCCTTCGGTGGGGGGAAAAGCATGTTCGCCTCCGAATGAACCACCGGCCGGTATGCGAGTGTTGAGGTAAACCGTGACTCCGCGTACTCCCATCCACGCTGTGCGATAGTTGAAACTCAATACATAAATTGCGTCTCGCTCTAGGGGGATCGGGCGAAGCGACTGTTGCGATTCATTCCAGGCCCAAAACCCTTCGCTCGGACTCGCGCGTTCCGGTTGATCGCCCACCCACAAGCCGCTAACCCGCGCCGATTGGTTACCCTGCGCAGAATCCAATGAGTCCAATCCGGCACGGAACAGCGCTCTATCAAAGGGCGGATTGTTTGCATGGCTCGATCCATGCCATCCAGCAGGACGTGAGCCGGAGAGCACCTCAAAACCTGGATTGGTGATCAAATTCGGACCTAGCGCAATTGCCTCTGGAGCCAAGTTGAACTGTTCAGCTAAGAGTAGTCGCTCATCTGCTAACGAATTGAGTTTCGCTTCCCGTTCAACTGTCCTCATACCTAGCTTCCGTTCGATCCCAAGCAGTTTCGTTAATGCCACCACATCGTCGGGATGCACTGAAGTGTAGGCCATGTAGAACTCGCGTGCCATCAGTGGCGTGCATCCAGACTGTTGAACCTGGATGAGTGCCTCACACGTTATACCCAGGCGCAACCAAGCTGGATCATAAGTCGGATCAGCAGCCAACGCATGCCGATATTCCGCGTAGGCATCTGCCCACCGACCCTGGCGTTGGAATACCTCGCCGAGTAAGTAATACCACTCCGGTTCGGTCGGGTAGTACGCGGCAAATCGCCTCAACAAGCGTTCTGTGCCCGGCGAGCCGGATTCACGCCAGGTCAACAGAGCGGCGCTATTGAGCGCAACGGATCGCTCCCAAAGTCCCTGTGATAGAAGTCGGTAAATGGCGTCCGCTGCAAAATCCGCCAAACGCTCGTCTGGAAAATACAGTCCAGTCTCTGAGAAGTGTACCAACCGGTCCCGCCAGGCAGATGCCATTTGCACGTTTCCCGCAAAGGTATCAATCTCCAGTAAGTGATACAGCGCATAAAGATCGCCCGGGCGCAGTGTCAGGCTGGTCTCTAAGTCCGCCCTAGCTAATGTATAGCGATCCGTCGCCAGCCAATTCTTGGCACGCTCCAGATAAGCCAAGGCAATGATATTATTCACCCTCCGATTGATCCGGGAAAAACCAGGAGCCGGGCCGGATTCATGCATCTGAATCACACCGGCATGATCACCTGCCTGACTGTGGGCGGTAAGCGTTTCAACGTACAACACCCAGCGAGCCAACGGACTGTCCGGGTCAAACCGGAGAGCGGTCTGCAGCATAGAGTGCGCTGGCTCCAACCCGGTGTTCACTGTCAGTTCAGGGAATAGATCGGCTGTCCACTCGGGATGAGCTTGAGCCCGCGCCATGACCTCCCGACTGAATAAGACTTGCGCTGCATTAGTGAGGCCAGCCGCGAGAAATCTAGGAGCGATCAAAGCGCCGCCGAGCGCCAAGAGCGCCAGCACCGAGTAGCGACTCACGAAACGCACAACTTTCATGACAACACACCTATCGGACAGGCACGCGCAAACGGCCGGGCAGCGAAAGGAGAAAGCGCCATTCGTTTGGCGTCAAGAAGCGCGCTAGACCAAGAGAAACGGGGAAAAGCAGAAACAGAATCACAACCTTCAGTACGACATTACGCACCAGGTTATCGCCTGAAAACCCCGCACCGATCACAAACCACGCGAACCCGATCACCAGCATCTTGACCCAGCGGTCATACTCCCACGCAATCGGGTAAACCTCATGAGCCAAGTAACCATGCAGCAGGGCCAAGACTCCATACGCCACGGCGGTGTTGACCGCGGCCGCCATAATCCCCCAGTGAGGCACCAACCAGTAATTCAGACCAACGTTGAGCGCGCCCGCTAGCATCGTCAGAACAGGTACCCAGCCCGTCCGCATGGAAAACCAGGTGCCGCGCGACCAGATGAGATACACACCGTGAAACACATACGCCAAGGCTACCCAAGGGACAACCACTTTAGCCCCGTGGAACTGGGGAGGTGCCAACAGTCGGATCAGGTCTTCGCCGAACAGAGCCACGCCGAGGCCGAGGCTGCCGATCCCGAGCAGTGCATACGTGCCCAACGCCGGTACCTTGTCATGGGTGTTTTCATTACTCAGTTGAGTATTGACGATTGGAAAAAACGCGTTGTTGATCGCGCTCGAAAATAGAACCACCAGCGCACCAAATTGATACCCCAGCGAGTATAAGCCAAGCGATCCAGCAGATACATAGCCTGCCAGAATAAAACGATCTGAAAGACTAATCAACCATTGAGCTACCGTATGTGGAACAAGGGGAAGGGAGAAAACTAGTGCGGCTTTGAGTTTGCTGTAGGACAACCGCCGTGAGGCCATTCGCCCTGTCAAAAAGATCGAGATGCCAGTCATCAGAGTAGCCGAAATGAACGTCGCATGCAAACTTCCTATTATCCCTTGGCCTAGATATACCACCAAGTATAAACTCAGGCTGACCGTGGTGATTGAAGAGACAGCAGCCAGGGTCACGGCCTTGAGTGGTTGCTGCATTGTCATATAGATTGTTTGCGGTAGAGCGACAAATATAGAGAAGTAGCTCGTCCAGACCACAATTCGTAAATAGGGCTGGAAAGGAACGTGTGGAAAGATGTCAAGCACACCTGTCTGACCTAAAAAATCTAAACCCAGAGCCGCCAAAGTAGACACAATCAACCAAAAGGCCAACAAGGTTCCATAAAGACTGCGGCGTTCCGCCTGCGTCTCATACTTGAAGTACATCTGCGTGACAGCAACCTCGAGTCCCAAACCGAGCACTATCACCAGAAAACTCCCCAATGTAGATGTGACAGCAAGAATGCCATACTCGTCCGGTGTCAATACCCGTGTAAGGATTGGCACCAACAAGAAAACGAGACCGCGGTTCAGCAAGTTCCCCGAGACATAAACGATGGAACTGAGTCCAAGTCGTTTTACACTTGCAAATGCTCCCATAGAGCGGGCTGCTGCTTGCGGTTCCAGTTGTACAACCTGTGAGTTTGTCATTTTGAGTGCGAACTACATAGCTGTTCGTGACTGTTGATGAACATCACAATAGGATCGCTTTCATGCCCATCACTCATCATGATAACTCCCAGCCCACTGGCCACTCCTGCGCGATCCATTTCAAAGTGGGCTGCTTCAACCAATCCATGGGGCGAAATCATAAGAGTTACCACACCGACCGTCCCCCGTCCATAACAATATTCTGGCCGGTCATGTACATCGAGGAATCCGAGCACAAGAACTGGATGGCTCCTCGATATTCGTCGTGTTGAGCCATGCGGCCCAGCGGGATCAGGCTCACCAAGCGTGAAACAAATGCCTCTGGCTGTCCGGTGTACACTCCTCCAGGGGAAAGCGCATTGACACGAACCCCCTTATCAGCCCAGTACACCGCCAAATAGCGTGTTAAACCAATCAAACCCGTCTTGATTACCGAATACGTCACTGGCTTTACCGGCTGCTGATCCTCCGACAGGCCCTCTCGCCGATAGAGACGTTGATCCGGCGCGATGACTGACAGATCAGAAGCGATATTCAGGATCACCCCTCCGCCATTTGCCGCCATACGACTGCCGAATACCTGGGCGCACAAGTAAGCGCCTGTCAGTCCTACGCTTATCTGAAAGTTCCAGTCTTCCAATGGAAAATGCTCAAACCGGGAAGTTTCCAGCAGCGAGCCATCGTTCTTGACCTTCGGATCGATGGCAGCATTGTTGATTAGGATATCCACTCGTCCGAAGGCTCCCAGCGTTTTGGAGAGCGCATCGGCGATGGCCCGGGGTTGGGTGACATCCGTGGTCAGGCCCAGTGCCTCAACCCCAAAAGTCGAAGCGATTTCTCTTGCCCGTGCCCTGGCCTTCTCGCCATCGAGATCGAGCAATACGGGGATGCCGCCCATCTCAGCGATGGCCTCAGCATGTTTGACGCCCAGCAGGCCGGCACCACCGGTGATGATCGTCACCCGCCCGGTTAAATCGAAAGCCCCTCTTACAGATTCCATGTGCCCTTCACTCATACGTCAGATATCCACGTTCTAACAAAAGCCCCGGCTTTTCATCTCGATTTCCTTTTCATACATGATGTTCACTTCTTACCTTTGCAAAACTCATTCTTTAAGCGGATTCGGTGTCGAGTAAATATATAAATCTGTGTTGCCAGTGTAGCTGGTTGGATATGTGCCGACTTTACGATACTTGGATAGTAAGCGTATAGCAGCCTCGGGGACGTGATCTTTCCTAGTCGTTATAGCTATGGGAGGCCTGGACTCAAGGCTTTCCCACAATTGTTGCTCTACCTCTTTCTTCATCCCATACATATTCCATTTGCGCGGCTGATAGAAAGGTATTTGTATCGGAGGGATTTTATCAGTTTCCAGATAAATATAACTTTGAGGATCTATCGTAAATAAATCTGCTGATCCTGTAGCATGTTTTTTGATTTCAGCTATGAGCTTAGCTTCCGGCCAGCTATTTACTAAAGTTATATCATCATTCATTAAGCCCTTCAACATCTTTATAATCTGTTCTGCTGGGTCAACCTTAGCAATCTGTTCGATATTTCCATATATAGAACGATGATAACCCAAGACGAGAATAAGAATGAGGAAAACAGTTACAATAAATCTGGATTCATGAGCCGCACTAGGCAATTTAAGGGGAGTTTTGCTAGATAGTAAATTTGTAAGAGATAGCGAGGCCAACAAAGACAGAGGAATAAAGCTTGGAAACAGCGGGTATGGTTTGCCTCCAGTTCCTTGTAAAACAACCATAAATAGCTCAGCAAAAAGGTAAACTATAGTCCAGGTAAATCGGGAATCCCAAAGGGGAATGACGTCATTTCTTTCTTCATTAAATGATTTTCCAAACTTTTCAGTGATATTATTATAATAAATCGTAATAAGCAGGGAACAGAGAAGTGTGAATACATAGAGTATTATTATCACAAATGCTTTATAAGAGTAGCGCTCCAGAATTACCGGAAACGTGGATTTATGGCTAATCAGGGATGGAAGACCAATCAACATGAGGCCAGTCACTATCCCCATAGTCCAACGGTTAATGACTAACCGTATTATATTGCCTATGGTATATTTACGAGAAAAATAGTAAATGCAGATAAAAACATAAGAAACACAAATTCCAAATGGTATGTAAGAATATTTTATGAATGCGTAAACGACAGTACGAGTTCTACCTGCAAAATTATAAACAAAACCATAAATAGATGATAAACGAGCAATACCTGACTGATTCCCATTGAACAAGATCAGATCCTCATATAACTCCTGAAAGGGGAAACCAAGGATTACTAGCATTATCAAAACGGGAACAACAATACCACTCATATATACAAAGGCTAACCGCATGAGTTTCCGCCAGGGCCAGTGCTGCGAAAACTTGATATATACGGTCATTATGCCAAATACAATACAAGGCGCTAAACTAAACCGAACCGAAAAAGCCAGCCCGCTTATTAAACCTGAGCAAAACGCTATCTTTAGGAAGCCGGACTTGCCGGCTTCAATCAGATTTTTCATCTTGATAAACAGGATAAAAGCGATCAGGTCAAGTCCCATTACAGGATAAACAATACTCCCATTTAGATTGTTATAAGAGAAAAACCGTACAACTGTTAACAGGCTCAAAAATATCCAAGCCCATAGTCCACGATAAAAATTATAACGACCGGTAATTGTTGCTGCACAATAAAAGGTTGTGACACTGACAAGTCCCACGAATATCAAGTGAATGCAAAAAAAGGAGATAAGTTTACCTCCCAGTAGATTGCCAGGTAAGAGGAGGTAGTAATAAAGAGGAGGCTTATGATTGAAAAAATCTGTGTAGGGTGTTTGTCCATTGAATATTAGTTTTGAATATAAAGAATATGCCTGAAAATCTGTATCCAGTCCGGCAAATGTACCAATATGAAGTGTTGTGGTTATTAAGAAAAGGAAACATAAAAAAACCAGAATTGTAAGAGAATCTCTACCTTTAATCGACATTTTCTTTAGTACCCCCCTCGCAGGTTAAGTCGGGTTTCATCAAACACCGCTTTCCTCTCTTGCCAATCGCACAACAATGCTAGACCGCATGAACACAAAAACAGGGAATCCTAACCCAACGAACACAATATAGCGCAACAACCTACTGATAAGCCCGATAGTAGCGCCATAATCTGATCCTGCTGATGAATACAAGTATTGGAAAATACCTTCAGTGAGACCAATGCCACCGGGAGTTATTGGTATCAGGTTTCCAGTCAAACCTATGGGGTTAAGCAGAAAATGTGTCAAAGGAGACAATGGATCTTGCACTGCCTGTGCTACACACATGATTACGATGATGTTGACCAGATGAATGAGGAGTGAAATAGCAACCAACCATGATACCTTACCCAAATGTCGTCCATGCATATTTATCGTTTCGAGAACACGATGTAAATACTCTCCGGCAGGGATACGAACCAAGATGGGAACAACAAAACGAGTGTAAGCAACCTGATTCATGGCCACCGCCAATATAGCAGTTGCACCTAAAAACAGCACAGGCGGAATCAATAGAACCCTACTCAATGTAGTCGGATCTTTGATCTCACTTCCACCGAATTGTCGAAAAAACAAGAAACAAACTGCAGCAAACGTACCAATCCCAAATAGGGCATAAGTACCAAAAACCCGATCCATCAAAGTGGCAGAAACTGCATTCAAACGCCGACTTTGCATACTCTTACAGAGGCTAACAATCTTTACGACGTCTCCCCCTATCATTCCTGGCAATGCAACCATAAAAAAGTTTGCAACCAGTGTTAGACGTAAGCTCGTCCTAAATCCAATATGAATTCCCTGCAACGATAGAAATTGTTGCCAGCGGAATGCAAGCAGGCAAAGACTGACAGGGACAAGGACTACGGAAAGATACCAAATAGAAAAACGGAATTGTCCTGTTTTGGAAGCCAAAAGAACGGAGAAATCGAATTTGCCCGTCCGGAAAAGCCACCATAATACTAAAACGGCGACAATAATCCTTAATAGTGTCGTGCTATGATGGATGAAAGTCTTGGCGGTTGTGCGGATGCTCATTTCATGAGTCCTGCAGAGGTGGACGATTAGGCGCTTAGAGCACCAGCATCGACAAAACATTGTCGATGAGCCTGACTAAACTTCGATACCGAAAAGATGGAACAAGATTCACATTTCACTTTGAAGAACTCGATGCTGGGCATCAACCGGAGTTTCATGCAGTGGTCTACGGCTAGGTTTGCCTGCCCCAGCCAGAACGGGCTTCAGGGCCTTTTTCCGCAATGCAGGCAAAGCGGTCACGGCCCCGGTGGAGAGCGCGCACTTTGCCGAGATTTGTGCAGTAGCCGGTCAGACCAGATAAGATACAGTTGCCATCATCTGTCCGTCCTGGCTGGTTCCCAGGCGGCTCATCCTTGCCAGGGAGCCAGGATGAACACGCCTATACACGCTAGCGAAGCCCCGCGTGTGTTCGTCTGCTCCTTTCGGACTGTCAGGGCTCTCAGAATGCTATACATGAGTGCAGATTGAATTAGTCTGTGCTTGCTGTCCATTCATTTTGAATTTCTTGAACCATATTGCTAATTTCAGTAAGAAGCTGCTTGTTATCTGCTCCTTTAGATGCTTTAAATGCATTTAGACAAGAAGATGGTTGCTCAATATCAATCGAGAATTGCTGGTTAAGTTGACTGTAAATCACATGAATGTACTTTTGTGGATTATTACAGAAATCTGAGTAGGAGACTTTCACATAGTTATCACTAGGGACTAATTCTAATTGTTCTTCTACCTTAGCCTGAACTTGAAGGCATTGTTGACAAACAGCTTCCATAAAACTACTGTAGTTATTAGGATTGAAGGAAGAATCTGGACGTAGTCCCCACATGGCCATTCGTTTACCATAGAAATTCTCATCTGCTTTAATTGTTGATTGAATGATGTATTCTATCTCTCGATTGACAACCACGAAAAAGGCATTGGGGAACCATTTATGCAAAGAACCAATTAGCATACTGTTTCTGCCACTTTTAGAAATGACTGGTCGTCCTACGGCTTTCTGAAGATATGCAAAATAGTTTTGCATGTCTTTAACTTTCTGCTCAGAGATTTCTCTTGGAACGGTACTATGATCACCTCCATACCATTGATCCCACACTTCGTGCGTATCTCCAATTGCAAAAAGCCCGGGGGCAAGACCATAGTAACTCCTAAATCTTGGTTGCCTAGGTTTTCTGTAGAAATACCTGACCAATTTGTATATAAAATACCTAGAGCGGTAAAAAATGGAGTTAAGACTTCCTAAGCTATATAAAGGAAAGACATTAGCAAGCACTTGGGATATGAATGTAGTCCCACTTCTATGCGGGCCAACAACAAATATAATAGGTGATGCCGGAGCAATATTGCCTTTCAAAAACATTTTCTCCAGCGTTGCTAACAATAAGTCCAAGGGTGTGCATAGCAATTTCAGGAATTGAACCCAGAGAATATAATAAGCTGCATAATTCCTGCTTCTTAGAATAGCTATTAAGAGTGAAAAACGCTTTTGTAAAGTATTGTTAAAATTATTCTGATCCTTCATGAATGTGACCTTTTTCCTCATGAGGTATGTTCAAAACACTTCATTGTGATGCCAAGTGGTTTTCCATTGTTTTATGCGCAAAAGCCATTATGGTACCTTGTGGGCTCTGACCCGTGCATGAGGGCAATACGCTGGCATCGGCCAATAGAATATTCTCCATGTTCCAAATTCGGCCATCCGGTCTTACCACGGAGGTGGCTGGATCGGGACCCATAGGACAAGAGGACGCTGCGTGAACCGTGATAATCTCCAGTTGACTAGGTTTCAACCTTTCGAGTTTTCGGTCCAGATCAGCCAGGGAACTGACTGCGCCTGGCCCAGATATTGGCATATAGAGCTCGACCGCGCCGCTTTGGAACAACAGCTCAGCCGTTCGACGCAGCGCCACCTTGATCCTCGGCAAGTCACGCGGGTTGAACCAGTACCAGACTACAGGCTGATCCCCCAGACTACTTATAATATGAGCCTTACTTTCCGGGCGAATCATAGCCACGAAAATAGCGGAGTGAAGATAGTTTTCTAACATGTGATCAACCGCTTCATTTCCGTGGTGTGCAAGAGTCGTAACAGCAAAATGAGGTGCCATGGTGGAAGGCATGATCAAGAGGCCCTCCCGGTCGAACTCTTGAACCTGCACTGTGAAGATCGTGCCTCGCTCCGCATATAACTTGTCCTTGAAGAGAGCTACTATTTTGAGGTTCAAATGAAACTGAAGGTTGCGCCCTGCCAGCCTGGCAATCCTGCTGCGGCGCAATAGATGAGGAGTCTGAACAGCTCCCCCAGCGACCACCAGGTAGTCAAAATCTATCTCAATGGTACGGGGATTGTCAGAACCCATAGTCCTTGCCACGACCTTGCGGGCAATTCCACCTGAATGGATGATCTTAGTTGCACGGCAGTCGGAAAAAAGACGGGCACCACTTTTCAACGCCCGCGGGATATAGTTTAGAAGGGTGCACTGCTTGGCAGAGGAGGGACAACCAATTGGGCAGAGATTCATGTTTTTGCAGTTCACTACTGCGCGGGGAACCATGCTGGTCTTCCAGCCAAGTTGTTCTGCACCTCGAAGCAAGTACAGCGAATCCAGGTTGGCATCGTCTTCAAGTTCATGTCTCACGACGTGAAGATCCTGTTCTATTGTCTCGAAATGTTTCTTCAGGTCTTCGCTACCATATCCCTGCAATCCGTAATCATCACGCCACTCGTCAAGAAGCCAATGAGGGGCTCTCCAGATCAGAGCACCATTGATGGTGGTGCCACCACCTACGCAACATCCCTCGGCAAATGGGATCACAGGTATACCGATGAATGGGAATATCCCCCGGTTGCGGTAGAGAAGGGCCATCATGTCGCTAATATTGGTGGTCAGGGACTCCAGAGGGTGGTATCCTCCTTCCTCCAGAAGGATGACATCATGCCCGGCCTCGGCCAGTAATGCCCCTGCCACACTGCCACCTGCGCCCGTACCTACCACCAGATACTCACACCGGTAGCGTTCACTGGAATAATCGCCTGCGGTTAATATGGGCTGTGTGCTACTAGTCATCAGATTTCCTCACAAAGTTTGTTGGGATTGTGGTTGCCATTGATGGGTTGTCGAACAGGTTGAGAAAAGCCGTAGCTCGAACAAACTTATTCAACACAGCAAAGAAGGGAACGATCCGAATGCGGTGAAGGAAACGGGTACGGTCTTCGGCGGCCAACGAACACAGCGAATGCCGAGTTGTTACCAAACAGAGCAAACCCAAAGCAGTCGCCAGAATCTTAAAAGACAGCCTATAGTACCAAGGTAGCCCGACTACAGCCATACGGACATATCGGCAAATTTCCTCGCCGACCCTCTTATCCTTCCCTCCGATTCGGTAACATTCCAGGGTCTCTATATTCGCCAGGGCAAGCCCACATAGCATATCTTTCCACATGGTATTATTCTCCATCCAGCCAGGTTCCAAAGATCATGGCTAACCTAGAAACTTGTACCTGACAAAATCCAGCAAGAGCTTGGCCCTACCGATGGACAAGGTTTCATCCAAGGCATCAAGAAACCGATCTATCTCTTCATCTTCCACGATCAGAGAAGGTGAAATAATGAGTGGTATCTCCCTGTTAGAACCGTAGAACGTCAGGATGTCGTGTGTATTGAAGAGCTCCGATATCACTGAACCGGTAATCAGCTTAGCCATGAACCGCTCATCCTTGAAGATATCCCCAGGTACGAAGCGGATCGCCTTCTCAATGACTGGGCTAAAGTCTTTGTTCAAGAGCACTCCATTCAGCGCTCCGCTACCTCGCACCTCATCAATGAAATCGGGATGCTTCTCTTGCAGCTTCTTCAAACCGCTGTGTAGTCGCTGGTAAATTCGCTTAGATCTGCCAACGTAGTCTTCTTCTACGATGATGTTTATCGCCTCCATAGCGGTGATGCATTCTTCGCCAAAAGCGTTATAAGTGGTGCTGTGCAGCGTAGCGTCGTTTAGATTATCATAGGCCTTGCGGAAAAACGGAGTACGAGTTGTATAACAGGAGATTGAAGCCTTGCCTCCGCCGAAAGACTTTGACATGGTGACAATATCCGGCACAACCCCGTGCTTCATGAAGTAAAACAGTTCTCCAGTCTTTGCCCAGCCTGTATAGATCTCGTCGAAGATGAGCACGATTCCTTCCTTGCTACAGATCTCGCGTAGCTCGGTAAGGAAGGCCGTGGAGCATTCACGCAGACTGCTGGCATTCATGGGCTCGAGGATGATGGCATAGATATCCGACTCTCCGTCTGGCTTGCGGAGCTCAGATACAAGGCTCTTAACGCTTTCAATGTCATTGTACTCGAAGGTCTCAAGGTTAGGAATCGTCGGAAAGCGGAAGTGCAGCTCTGGAGACCCGGTCAGACCTCCTGCACCTAACAGCTTACCATGGAAGGAGATGTCAGAGTGGAGAATATACTTCCTGCCACCATTGAAGTATTTGTAGGCGAGCTTAACGGCCCCCTCCACCGCCTCGGCCCCGGAATTGCAGAAAAAAGAGATGTTCAGGTCTTCGGGCAACAGCTTGGCGATGTTGTGGCTTAGGCCCACAACATACTGGGAGAGGAAGTTCTTGTGAACCTCCATTCTCTTTTGTTTCTGGAACTCGATGCGCGCGGCGAGGAGGCGGGGGTGGTTATGACCGAGGCTAAGCACCCCCACCCCGCCGGTGAAGTCGAGTATCTGCCGGCCATCCGCCGCGTAGATGTACATTCCCTCTGCACTGACGGCAACGGTTCTTCCAAAACCAAAAGACCCGATCAACTCGACCTGACTTGCATTGACATATTCGCGGTAAAGTTCCTGTATTGCTTCAATGTCAAATTCTGCACATTCCTCCCAAGTGAACAAATGATCCGTTGACTTTCCCATTGTCATACCTCCTTGTTTTATTTAGGGTACGGATGAACCGTGAGGCATAAGCATGCCCCGTCGGACGCCCAGCAGCAGTCATGTTGATTTTGCACGCCGTTGAAGCGCCTTCGGCTATCACAAAGGAAATGATAAAGAGAACTGATCATGATGTCTCCCGCACTTACGACAGATGTGCTCTTTCCAGCAACAGGTCTTCCACCAGTTCCATAAGTGCGTGGCCCACAGTGATGTGTATCTCTTGGATGCGCCCCGTGACTGTTGATGGCACAACCAAGGCCAAGTCACATTCGGCTAGAGCAGATCCGCCATCGCCGCCAAGTAAGCCGATCGTTACCATTCCCTTCTCGCGTGCGGCTCGTAGAGCTCGGACCACGTTTGGCGATTTGCCTGATGTGGTGATTCCGATGAGTACATCACCTGGCCTGCCCAGCGCGCGAGTCATGCGCTCGTAGTATACATCGAAACCGTAATCGTTGCAACAAGCGGTTAGCGATGAGGTGTCGGTGGCCAAAGCCAGTGCAGGGATGCCCTCCCGATTCACGTGCGGTCGCAAACGCATAAGCAACTCGGCGGCGAGATGCTGCGCGTCGGCTGCTGAACCACCGTTGCCGCACAACAAGACTTTTCCGCCCTGTCGCAACGATTGGAAGATCGCTTCAGCCATGCACACGATGGTGTCTGCCTGCGTCTCCATAACCTGCTGCTTCAGGGCAATTGAGGCCTGAAACAGCGCGCGGATCCGTGACATCAGTTCGGCCCGTGTGCCGGCTGAGAGTTTGTCGTCAGAAAGATCGAGTCTGTCCACCATCTACCACCAAGCAGGCACCTGTGATGAAGGAGGCTCGCTCCGAGGCCAGAAAGACAACCGCGTCGGCGATTTCCTCCGGCCGGCCGAACCGCTGCAGGGGCACCTCAGACTGAATGTACTGCTCAAAGAACTCACGGCGCTCAGCCAGCTTACGCTCCCAGGTGCCACCCGGGAACAGTACGTTGCCCGGTGCAACAGCGTTGACCCTGACGCCCTGTGGCCCGACCAGGCGCGATAGGTTTTTCATGGCACTCTGGATGGCCGCTTTTGCCGCGCTGTACGTGACCGGCGCGTTGATAGCCTCACACCCAACGATAGAGGAAGTGAACGTGAGACTTCCGCCGCCACGAGCGATCAGGTGGGGCATCGCCGCACTCGCCAGAGCCATGCCCGCCAGCAGGTTGATCTTTAGAACTGACTGCCAGTCATCTAAGGTCAAATCCCATCCGCCGCGTGCAGTACCACTGCCCACGTTGGCAACGACGGCGTCAATGCCGCCAAAAGTGGCCAGGGCCTCATCGAGTGCATGTCGAATTTCCTTCGGATCGGTCATATCGCCTCGAATAGAAAGCACACGCCGTGCCTCAGCCTCTGCCGCGAGCAAAGCACTTGCTTTCTCCAGCGACTCGACGTTGCGCCCCGTGATGACCACCTTCGCTCCCTCACGCAGAAACGCGCAAGCAATCACCAGACCGATCCCTCGACTCGACCCGGCAATGAAAGCCACCTTGCCACGCAGTCCCAGGTCCATCTCTCTCACCTACGATCCACTTGCCACCACGGCAAGTTGCTCTTCCACAAATCGCCGATTTCGTATGGCCAGCTCAACCTCACTCAAGCCTTCTTGACGCGCTACCTGTAAGATGAACGGCCCACAAAAGCCAGCAGCACAGATCAGACGGAAACAGGTCGGAAAATCGACCGCGCCCGTACCAAGCGGCACAGTACCGCCGCCAAGCACCCGATCCTTCACGTGCACGCTGCCCAGCCACGGCCCAAGCAACGTCAGTTCCTCCACCGGATCATGCTCCAGCGCCGCACTGTTGCCGATGTCGCAGTTCGCATGAATCAGCGGATGGCTTACCGATTCCAGTACTGCAACCAGATCTCCGGGTTGTAGATCAGTCTCCAGATGGAGTTCCACGCCGGCCTGCTCGGCCGCCGGCACGATGGATTTCAAGACCGTCAGCAGACCCTTAACCTCCTGAGGAGACTGCAACGACGATTCATCTACAAACGGCAGAACGATGTATCGAGCGCCAAGCAAGCTGGTACGTCCCACCAGCCAGACCAGGTGCTCGACAGCGGCTTCGCACGGCGTTCCGTCTGGCGCGACCAGGAGTTCAGTCATGTAGTAGTCAGCGCACACTGACCGCGCGGCAACTTCTGAATCCGCTGCCAGCCGACGGATCTCTGTTACCCCGGCGTCGGTTCGCAGCGGATTGACCGCTTCCGTGCCAGCCTCGTAGATCCACTCCATGCAATCCAGCCCTGCTTCGCGTGCGAGAGAGAACTCTTCACGCCAGGTGTCTACGGGGAAGGACTGAATGCACCCGCCAAGCGGCGGCGACAGGCGACCTTGCATGATGCCGATAGTATTCATGTCCGATCTAGCTCACTAGAAGATGATTGCACAGCCGCATCCAGAACTTCCACCAGTTCCACCAGCGTTCCGTCCGGGTCTTGACAAAACGTCACTTTGGCGTAGCCGTCCGGAGATAATTGCGGCGGGGCATGAAAGCGGACGCCAGCCTGTGACAACCGCTGATAAAGTGCATCCAGGCCATATACCGTAAAGGCAACATGGGAAGGACCGACAGAGTAAACTTCACGGTCTCCGCGAGTTTGGCACGGATGCGACTTGAGCTCAAGCAATTCGACCAGCGTTGAACCGCTATCGGCCGACATCTTGACAGTAGTCACTTGCACATTCTGTAACGCAAGCATATTGTCAATATACTCGCCGGACTCGTCCATGATCCTGACCACTTTGAGACCCAAAAGGTCACGATAGAAACGCAGCGACCTCTCCAGATCGCTGACAACGATCCCGAAATGTCTGACGGCTCTCATGGTTATCAGACCTCTTGTGAAGCCACGGTTGCTTCGATAGACTCCGTCATAACATCCAAACCTTCTAGCAGAGCCTCTTTACTGATGCAGAGGGGCGGCGCCAATTTGATTGATTCGCGGCCAGTGTGAACCACCAACAAGCCTCGACGCATGGCCTCCTGACAAATCTGGTTACAAAGATCCACCAGTGGTTTGCCATCTGGATCAACAAAGTGGATAGCAGCCACAAGTCCTTTGCCCAGTACATACCGAAGGTGTCGTGGGAAGCGATCTTTCATCCCGTTCAACCGGGCGTGGAACAGCTCGCCCAGAACACGCGAGTTTTCTATCAGGCCGTCTTCCAGAAGTGCTTGAAGATTAGCTAAACCTGCCGCACACACCATCGGGTTAGCAGAATGGGTGGAGCTCATAGAGCCGATCTCCGGCAGGTCCATGACTTCTTGGCTACCTAGTACGATAGCCAGTGGCATACCGGAGGATGCACCCTTGCCGCAGCAGAGAAGATCGGGTTCTACACCATAGTGCATATAGCCGAATAGCTTCCCGGTGCGACCAAAGCCAGCCTGCATTTCATCGAAAGCAACCAGCATCCCATGTTCACGGGCAAAAGCCACCACCTCCTGCACAAACGCTGGCGGATAGAACACCGCTCCCCATCCTTGAAACGTTTCGAGCATGAAACCGCAGAGGTCTGTCTTTGAATCCAACTTGTGCTGCTTAATCAGTGCCTTCATGCCAGTCCAGAAGTAACCACGCGGATCATTCATAGCCTCTTCACGCCAGGGATAAGGGAAAGGCAGGTGATAGATGTTAGGATCGTGATAGCCGATCCACTCCTTCTGTGCCGGATTGTAGCTCATCATCTGCGCACCCAACGTGCGGCCATGCCAATTGCCTTCGAAGGCGATAATGCCAGGCCGTTTCTTGCCAATCTTCCAACCGTACATGCGCATCAACTTTAGCCCACACTCGGTGGCTTCTGTGCCTGCTGAGAGTAAGAAAGCCTTCTCGAATTGAGGCGGTGTTGACTCGATGAGGCAACGCAGATACTCTGCCCGCACTTTGCTCGCAAAGGTATAAGTATGCAGCAGGGGCTTGTCTAACTGATCGCGCAGTGCTTTCACAATACGTGGATTCGCGTGTCCGGCATTCGTCACAAAGATTGTAGAAGTGAAGTCTATCCAGGTATTGCCCCAGGCATCAGATACCTGGAAACCCTCTGCGCGGTCCCATACGACCGGCATCTGGCCATGCATGGCCGTCGTTTCGTAGCGGTCCAGTGTCTCTAGTATCTCTAAACTTTCAGGAACCGGCATTTTGGTGACAATACGCCTGTACTTAGTTTCTATTTGGGGTACCTCTACCGGGTTAAGTGCAAATCTCCAGCCTGCCATGCTATATCTCCTGCAGATAGTTGGATTTTAAGAAGTCGAGAAGTGGACTACCCTTTCTTCCAAGTTGGAATTCGAGAAACTCCAAGTCTTCCAGAGTATCTACCTCGTGACACATGGGCGACACATAGCCCATGATACGATTGCCATGGATGTCATCAGAATGCAACACAAAAGATGTCCGTAATACATCCACATAACCGTCAGGAACATAGACCTTTGGGAAAGTCTGGCGGGGCAGGTTGGTATGTCCAGGGCGTGGGTCATCAGGGTTAAAGCCGTGGAAGTAGCCCTGCTCATCCCGCATAAACCACTTGAACGGTGACTCCGGCGCCTCATGTCCCGAACGCAGCGAAGTTGCCTCGGGATTGGACATGAACGCAGCGATGGCTTCGTCAATCAAAGCAGGATCGCGCAAGGGAGTGGTTGGGCGCAAATGTACCAGGTAGTCTGGCACTGCGCCTTCGTTGTCCTTAAACCATTCGAGGGCATGCATCACGAATTCCCGATCCGGAGAGAGATCGCCCGCCAGTTCTGCCGGACGCATAAAGGGAACCTCCGCCCCATACTTGCGGCTCAGTTCAGCAATCTCTTCCGAATCCGTGGACACAATGATGCGATCTATCCGTGAGCACAACCTGGCAGCGGCAATGCTGTACGCAATCAAGGGGTAGCCGGCCAGTGGCCTGATATTCTTTTTAGGCACGCCCTTCGAACCACCTCTTGCGGGTATGGTAGCGAAGACCTCCCCCAAACTCATCATCAGAGTCTCCTCCTACTATGCGTCTATCTGCCCGGCTTCTTGCCAACGCCCAACAACATGACTTCCTTCGAGAAACGGATGAGCTTGTTCAAGTTGTCCGACCAGGGTGCGGATTGATAGGGGCGATAAGGCAACGGTAACGCCGCAATTAGTTTTACGAATGGTTTCAAAAACGGATAACGCCAAAGAAACGGCAACTGGTAGAAGTGCACCACCTCTACCATCTCAAACTTTGCTAGTGTAAGTGCATCTGCAAGTGCAGGAGCTGTGAAAGGCGTGACATGAGTATGGTCAATGTAGAAAGGCCCCCAGTAAGTATGGGCCCAACTAGGCACCATGATAACGGCTACACCACCGGGCTTTAAGGTTTCGAAAGCGGCCCTTAACAGGTTCATCGGTTGTCGCATATGCTCGATGACCGATTTGCTAAACACAAAATCAAAAGTTTCTGGTGGAAATGGGATGGGGTCTTTTTCCAGATCAGCAATCTCCACCTGGAAGTCCGGAGAGACCTTTTGAGCCCACGTGGAAATATCTAGCCCGGCTGGCTCAAATCCAAGGTGTGCATATGCAGCGAGATACTCTCCTCGTCCACACCCAATGTCCAACAAACGTCCTGGGCAATGATAAACGTTATCAAGTAGCCATTTGGCAAGTAGATAGGGGTACCTGGTATAAGCTTTGCGCTCAGTAGAGTATGTCAGGGCAAGGTATTCTTCCTCTTGCAATACATCTGGCCCTACAGCCTCTGGCCTGGCTTGAACCTGAAGCCTTTGAAATTCCGTTACATGTATGCCTTTATCGTCAACGTAAACGTCAGCATGTGGTTTACCGAACAAAAGCTCGTGATAGCGCACCCCCCAAGTTTGTAACTGTCTTTCTGTCAACGCACGCCAGTCAATTCCTGTGGTTGAGCCACGAGCTGTATAGAGCAATACATTATGGCCGGCGTCATACAAAGCATTAACCAGGGCAATTATCTCCGGATATGGCTCCGCTCTTTCGTACCCGCCGTCCGTGTTGGTACAGAGCGTGCCGTCAATATCGAAGCAATAGATCATCTTGACTCTGACTCACCAGATCCCATTTCTGGTCCATGGAACGGTCCCCAGTAACGAAGTTTCTGTGCATTGGCCAGTTCAGCAGGGGTGATGTGCTTGACTCCATCGCCCATTACGATCGGAATCGTACGGATGCCACCCACCATCAGTTCCAGACCGCGTTTCTCCAGAGAGGCTGCCTGATCGCTTCCATACATAGCTCGGTCAAGGGTGATGTGACGCTCAATCGCCACAGCGCCCATCATGGCGGCGAGTACGCCGGGAAACATGGTCACCTCATGGCCGCTGTAGCCCACCGAGCACCCGTAGCGTGCGCGCAGTTCGTTGATGCAACGCAGGTTCAATATGCTCTCCGCCGCCGGGTATTCCGAAATGCAGTGCATCAAGACAAATGGGCAATCATGGCGATAGAAAATCTCAACGGCCTGGTCAATTTGCTCGTACGTGCTCATCCCCGTGGAAATGAACGTCGGCTTGTGCTCCTCGGCCACTGTCTCTAAGAGTTCGCGGTGCGTGATCATCGGTGAGGCAATCTTGTTGTATTTGAGGTTGTACTGGCGCAGGAAATGCTGGCTGGGCACATCCCAGGCCGACGCGAACCAGTCAATGCCAACTTCTCGGCAGTAGGCGTCAATCTCGTCGTACTCCTCTTTGCCGAATTCAAGCGCCTCTTTCTGCTCCCGCTGCGTGGTGCCCCATGGACTCTCGCGGTGGGAATCCAGGTATTCCTTACTGTACACAATGTCAATCGTCCTCTTCTGAAACTTCACTGCATCGCAGCCAGCATTCTTGGCCATGTCAATCAGGCGCTTGGCAATGTCGACGTCGCCGTTGTGGTTGATGCCGATTTCGGCAATCACAAGCACATGCCGGGCAATAGGCCATGGATCGCTTTGTATTAAGTCTACAGCAAAGTCTGGGTATGTCGTCATTCCGTCTTTCTCCTTTGCCCTTGGAAATCTCAGATAAGCTGAATCTCCAGATATAGATCAATCTGTTGAGATATTGCGTGCCCACTCATCATTGGCTTGGTACCAAACGACGAGTTGTTGGACGCCGTAGGTGAAGGACACTCGTGGCCGCCAGCCCAACAACCGCTCCGCCTTCTCGAAGAACACCTTCGACATGTTGTGTAGCAACGTCCCGTTGCCGTAGTGCTGGCCGGTGTGCACCAGGAGTTGCTCGAACTCCTGCGGGTGCTTCGCCATCTCCCGCATGATGGGGGCGACTTTCATGAAGTTGGGGCGGGCACCGACTACATGGAGAACTTTCATCGCCACGAATTGCACGAATTATCACGAATTTTCTTTATTTCTTCTTTGCCACGAATTACACGAATTACCACGAATTTTCTTTATTTTTTCCTTCTTTTCGTGTGAATTCGTGAAACCTGTCCTGAGCTTGTCGCTTGTACTGAGCCCAGTCGAAGTGAAGGGTTTGTAGCTAATTCTCTTCTATCTCACGATGCGGATTTGCCAGTCTCCGCAGGCGACAAATGGGCGCGGTGATGGCTGGGTCAGACAGATGGCTTGGCGCCAATGTTCGAGGTCGGTAATCCTCGCTGTTCGAGAGCCGCGTACAGATCACGCACGCCCAACCCCAGATCGTTGGCAAAGTATCCCAGGCTGATCTCTCCGGCGTCAAATCGCTTGTACAATCGCTGCAGACGATACTCAAAACCCTGGTTGATCAATTCGGCCAGAAACTGGGCGATGTCTTCACTCACTCCCGCCGCCTTGCGACGCTCCG
>SDBU01000966.1_pt1 | contig 41964 bp, 27 predicted proteins | sample 2277071 | NCBI WGS metagenome assembly SDBU01 (sample SAMN10397929, study PRJNA504765) | marine sediment metagenome | isolation source: marine sediment core GS08_GC12, 126 cmbsf | place: Arctic Ocean: Gakkel Ridge, Loki's castle | collected 2008
CATAGCTCACAGCTCATCGGTTGTTAGTCGATAGTTTTGTTTTAAGCCTATAGCCTACCGCCTATAGCCTATAGCCTGTTCTACGCATTACGCATCACGATCTTGGATCTTGGACTTTGGATCTTGAATTTAAAAAGGCTGAATTCTGGCTTCTGACTCCTGAATTCTGAAACACACTTGGAACCTGGATCACAATAACGTTGAACGTTAAACATTGAACGTTAAACCAGTTTTACACTAGTTGTATTCTCGGCATCGTAACCGTAAAGACACTACCCTCACCCAGGGTGCTCTCGACAGTAATATCACCACCGTGAAGATTTACGATCTCTTTAACTATTGCCAGTCCGATCCCGGAACCGCTCCTGATGGTATCTATCGCTGTCCTCGTCCTGTAGAACATGTCAAAAATATAGATAATATCCTCCTCCCCTATCCCGATCCCGGTATCAGTCACGATAATGACGATGTTCTCATCTTCTTCCCTTGCCTGGAAGGTGACACGCCCGCCTTCGGGAGTATATTTGATGGCGTTTGACAGGAGATTCTGAACAACCTGGTGAAATCTGTATCGATCCACCTCGATGGGGGAGAGGGTCTTCTGGATATCTGTGTGAAGAACGACTCCCTTCTGGACAGAGGCGCTCATGGTTTCATCCACCAGATAACCCAATTCTTTAACCGGGTCGATGGGTGTGAAGTTCAGCTTTATTTTGCCGGCATCCAGCTTTGAAAGGTCAAGAATCTCGTCAACGAGCTTTTCGAGTTTCCATGAGTTTACCACAGCCACTTCAATTGCTTTTTTGAACTCCTCGTCAAGATCTCCTGAAAATTCGTCCTTTATCAGGAAGAGGGCTCCTTTAACCACAGTAAGGGGATCCCTGAGTTCGTGGGATATCATGGAGAGGAAACGCTTTTTGGTGTCAAGAGCCTCAATCAGTTCACTTGTTTGATCATGGGTTTCGTTGAGCAGCTTATTGTTCAATATTATCTCACCAAGGTGATGCCCCAGCATTCTAAACAGGTCAAGTCCCACATCGGAAAACCCGCGGTGAGCAAGGCTGACCACACCCATCACTCCAAGGACCCGTGTTTCAGTAGTGAGAGGGAAGAAGGCTGCCGAAGCGACACCGCTCCTTCGTAGGGTCTGGATGAACTGATCGGGCATGGCATCGGTATGCTCAATAACCAGCGGTTCTTCAGTTGCAAGCACCCTGCTCAGAATCGTCTCCATTATATCCAGATCAGCCGGTAGCAGATCCACATCCTCCGGCAGTTTCCACTTGTGGTTCACTCGTATAGTTTCTCTGTCATCTGCAAGGTACATGAAGCCGCCGTCAAGCTCCATCACATCAATTACCCGCAGGAGAAGCTCTTTCCACATCAACTTCGGGTCCTGTCTGACCGGAAGCTTTTCAGTAATAGCATTGATCGCGTTAAGGACCCGGCCTCTTGCAACAACAACGCTCTCCTTGCCTGCATATACCGAAATTGAAAGTAGCATTAAATAACCAACAGGAATGAGGATCTCTACAAACTCATCATAGGGCTCTATAACAGCACCAACACTGGTCCGCTCCAGGATGTTCAGGACTAAATAGATCATAAAAACAGCTATGAGAAACCCCATGGCTGCCCTGAAAGCATGCAACCTCGCGTCCAGATCCCGGGTGAGCACAAACAGTACGTAAAGCAGTGAGGCGATTGCCAAGAGATCCATGAAGGATACAAGATTCATTTGAGATCCCTGTCGCTCTTGGTGTTCAACAAGATCTGGTGGCGGCACCCCAGGGCAAGAAGAAAAGCGGCTATGGCAAAGAGAGTATGTTCGATAAGATTTAATAAATCAGGCAGATAAAACGCTTCCATGATCGAGAAGATCAGCCCCACAAAGACGCAGGCCAACGATATCATTAGAAGGTTAGTCATGTAATCGGTAAGTTCCCTGAGGTTAGCCAGCGCGTATATCATCACGGTGATGCTTAAAATCAGACTGACTATTTCGGCGGGATTGAGTAATTCGAGCATACAAATTCCCCTATGTTGAAGAATAAGTCATCAACCAACATGTAAATACCAACATTAGTAATAAAAAATTATTCAACTTTTATCAAGGATTGTATTGTGGATTTGAGTTAGATAGAACTCAAATCCAGTTTCTAATTCCGGGTTCCCCTTCGGCAGGCTCAGGGCCCGAGCTTGTCGAGGGCTAGTTTCTTGTCCATAAAATACGATCACATTACATAAAGAATCAACTTTGATAGTGTCGTAAAAAGTCCATCCATGGCTTTTTACTCCGCGGAAAGCGAAAAGTGTCATTTTCACTTTCCTCACAAATCAACGACTTGCGGTGCAAGTCTGCAAGTCATTGATTTGGGCGCCCCTCAATGGGCGCGTTGATGACTTTTTACGAAGTCATCAACTTTTCCTCAAAATACTCAAGACTGTGGCAATGTTGAAGTTTTAGATCAAAAGTAATATACACTTATACTTCAACTTCATGTCTTGCCTGTACTGAGCGTTTAATTATTAACTGAAGTGCGCACTTCGACTGGCAGGCCAATGTCTAATCACAGAATTTAGAGGAGCAGAAAATTAAAACCTCCGTAAAAAAAGATTCTTCCTCCAAAGAAAGCCTGCCTTGCCCCGAGTGCCACGGTTCCGGTCTCACGGCCAAGGGCTGCAACTTATTTCCCTGTCATGCCTGTTCCGGCTCCGGAGAGGTTAACCCGGATAAGGACACCAAAACGCAGATCGACCCTGTTACTACCCCGAAAAAAACACCCTTCGATGACCGGTAAAAACGGTTCCGGGCTCTGGCAGGGGATGGTGGACTTCTCCCCTGTTGCCCTGGTCATCTCATCCTACGCGATCATCTTCGGTGCCCTGGCAGTAAGTAGCGGATTGTCGGTGGCTGAGAGCTGCTTGATGTCCCTTACAGTTTTTGCCGGCGCTTCCCAGTTCATCGCTCTTCCAATGATCCGCGACGGCTCTGCCACATGGACCCTGATATTGATGGCTCTGGTAGTCAACATGCGCCATCTCCTTTACGGGCTGAATATCGGCAGAATATTCAAGGATGAGTCAAAGGGCACCTTAATGGCCCTTTCCTTCGGAATAGTGGACGAAACATACGCATTTATAACCGTCGGTCCAGGGAGAAAAAAAGCATCAGTTCCATATTTCCTTGGCACCGTACTATGCGCCTATTTGACCTGGAACCTGGGAACCCTCGCGGGGGCAGCGGTTTTTGGCTGGCTGAACACAGGGCAGATAAAGGGCATGGACTTTGCCATGCTCGCCGTCTTCGCAGCCATGGTGGGATCTTCCATTAAGGGGAAAGATGACTGGCTGGTGCTGATCTGTGCAGGGACCCTTTCAATGATCGTACACTCCACCGTGGGAGGGTACTGGCACCTTATCGTGACAGGTATAGCTGTACCCGTTGCTCTGTCTATTATGTGGAAGGCCGGGAGGGAGACGGTCCAGCAGTGAGAATGGATCTTGTTTTAATATTTCTGGGTATGACCGCGGTGACCTACCTGACGAGGTCTCTTTTTACTGTCATGGTCGCCAGGGTTCGTACCGGGCCTTTCACGGAGTCGGTCCTGTCCACAATTCCCCTTGCCACCCTGACAGCCCTGATAACACCCGGACTCCTGAATCCCGGCGGAAATGGTGTAGTTATCCTTACCAATCCCTTCCTCCTTGCCGGGGTTTATATACTGGTTTTTTCCTTCCTGACCCGGAATCTCTTGCTGTCCGTCCTCACCGGGATCGGGCTGTTTATGCTCCTTTCACAGTTTTTACCCTTGTAAATCTCCCTGCTTTGCTATAATTAAAAGGAGGGGAAAATATGTGGGGGGTGGTCAGATCAGGAAGTTTAAAAGATCGACCCGAGAGCTCCTCCCTCGACCCCTGAGGAGGGTCTCTCGGAAGAAGTGGATCCCCTGGAGTTGGATAGAGAGGTTACACCAGGAACTACCTGAAGAAAATCTTCAAGCACTTTTCGCCGCATACAGCCTCATCTCAACAAAGCTGCCCATAAATACTCTGGCATCCAGGTCTATTCCCGGAGAGAACGCCGGTTGTCATCGGTGCGGTTATTGTTGTGCCCAATTGAACCCCGGTCCGGTGGAAAAGTATGAATTTGATAAATGGGTTGACAGGAAAGCCCTTATCAAGGACTTTTTCCACCCCTTCGAGAGGCCGAGTAGCCCGCCCCACTTCGACGGGTTCTATTTCCAGGGAGTAAGGTTAAAGCAGTGCCCGCTCCTTCTTGTTAATCGCAAAGACAAAAAGAAGTTTTGCTCCGTCTACCACTTCGGACCCGGACACCGTCCGTCCGCCTGCGAACAGTTCAGGCCCAACTATCCCAGGTGTGAGGTAACTCAGAAACCGTTGGTGTTCTGATAGTGAACCTCGTCCAAGGTCTAATGTCCAAGGCCCAACGTTTTTTCACCACAGAGTGCACCCTTCGGGTGAGTGCGAAGGGCGTAGGGCGAAGGGCGTGGCCTTAAGAGCAGCCATTGCGAGTCACGCCCGCCACGCCAAAAGCGTGGTTGGTCATTTGGCGTTGGTCGAAATAAAACTCCCACCTGGCTCTTGAGTTCCGACTTCTGGATTCTGGATTACAGATTTTTTGTTCCAGGTAATACAAGCGTTTGATTTTACCGGAAACTGGGAACTCAAATAAAAAGACCACCTGTAAAGGTGGCCTTTTACTGATTGTCAACGGGTCAGACCCCGTCATCTCGTCGACTAAGGATCAACCGTCAACTATTCCCAACTTTCTGAGTTCTTCTTCCGTTGCAGTACGAAGGGATTCTTCAGGATCTTCCGAAAGGACACGTTTGAAGAATTCCCCGGCTTTTTCCTTGTCATTCTTGTCGTATCCGTATACCAGACCCAGGTAATATAGTGGCTTTAAAGCGGCCGGTTTGGCATCCAGTGCGGCCTGGAATTTTTCTATAGCCTGGTCGGTTTCCTTCATCTGCCTGTAAGTACGGCCTAGCGGGATCAGAACGCGCTCGCTTTTCGGCTCGTATTCGGCAGCAGCACGGAAGTGCCCAAGAGCCTCCAAACTGTTGGTTTCTTCAAGGAAATATTCCCCGACAAAAAGATGTGCCTGGACATTCCATGGATTCAACCGGAGATACTCAAGGTTAAATTCCAGACCGGCAAGCTTGGATGAAGGTCCAGGGACTGGCCGGTTGGGGTTGGCTGGTCTGACCGTAGCATTCTCTGCAACTCTGTCCTGGATAAGCTCTGTCGTCTCGGCCCTGTCAAGAGATGCAAAGCCCGCGCTGACCAGGATCAGGCCTGCACTCAGCACCATGATATTTCGCCAGAAATTGGTAGCGGACAGCTTAATGACTATATCGGGAGCTTCGTTATTGGGGGCTTCTTTATTTCGATCTTTCTTTTTCCTACCCATCATATTCTCCTTCCCATTACCACCGTCCTGTCCAAGGAACGGATTACAGCCCCCAGCCTGCGAACACACCCTAAAACACTGTATTCCTTGATGCATTAATACCATACCCCCCTATGGTATACAAGCCCTTTTACTTTCTGATGTTACAGGGTGAAATATGCAGTTTTTATTGTATCCTGAAATTGCACACCTGCCGGCGCATGAGCGCTTCATGACAAGCGACACAACCGACCGGGGTCAGAGTAACTTTTATTATAATGATAATCCGTTTGGACATTACCCCACTCCTACGCCCAGCTACATACAATACACGATGGATGGGATGTTTATTGGGGTCAGAGCATTTTTGCCCTTAATTACTTGGATTAATTCATTTCCTTCTGATGCAGTGCTCCCCCCCTCGCTCGATTTGCCTGTGTAGACTCGGTGCCTCTTAACGGGAGACCTAAAAGTTCCCTTTTAGCTTGACAATCCCGTGGGAGAGCGTCACTTTTCGGAGTGAACGTTCATTCCGGAAGATGAGCATCACCTCCTCAGAAAACTGCTTCGTGAAGGACTTGAGGCCGGCGTTTTCAAGGACACGCCTATCCCCATTCTCCTGTGTATTGCCGTCGGCCCCATCATTTCAGTGGCCAAAGAGCACATATTGGGGCGGCTTAACGTTGATGAATCAACGATCCAGGCCATTACACAGGCTTGCTGGAACGCGCTGCGCAAGTAACAAATCGGGTTGTGGCGCTCGTGTCTCGTTATCATGCGCCGCTGGTTGGAACGCATGCCGGTATTGAAAAGAAAGGACAGAACATGTACCAGGACCAACCAAACAAGTGTTTTCAAGACCGGCGCCCCAGAACAAAGGGTGCAAAGCGTAGTCGCTGGTTGCTGACGGCCCTCGCCGCCCTACCGGTCTTGCTGCTCTTTCTGGCCACAGCCCACACACAAGAGAGCAAGGGCAAGCCAGCTGCGGGTTCCAGACCGTCCATGCTGGTAGAGGTGGCCATAGCCGAAGTCATGTCTGCCAACCGGGAGATCACCGCATTCGGCACGCTAAACTCCGATGAGGCGGTGGTCGTAACCGCCGAGATCGCCGGCCGGGTCACCGAGATCGCTTTCGCCGAGGGGCAGCGAGCTAAAGCCGGACAGGTACTGGTACGTCTGGACCGCTCGATCCTGGAGGCACAGCGCGATCGTGCCGAGGCCAGCCTTACGCTGAGCCGCGCCAATCGTGAACGCTCCGATATTTTGCTCAGGGACGAGGCCATCAGTCAACGGGAGTGGGACGAGGCCAATGCAAAGTGGCGGCTTGACGAGGCCAGCTTACGGTTGGCCCAGGCTCAGCTGGACAAGACTGTCCTCCGTGCGCCTTTCGAAGGAGTCCTCGGACTCCGGTACGTCAGCGTGGGCGAGTACGTCCAATCCGGTCAACCAATAGTATCTCTTGACGACACCGATCTGCTCAAGGTCGACTTCCGGGTCCCGGAAGTTTTCAGCAGCAACCTTATGATCGGACAGACTGTGGAAGTTGGGGTCGACGCAGCGCCTGAGAGAACATTTTACGGAAAGGTATACGCTATAGACCCCAGGGTAGACGCCAGCGGCCGCAGCCTGCTGATACGGGGCAAGATCCCCAACAGCGATCGCCTCCTGCGCCCCGGTATGTTCGCAAGAGTCCTGCTTGTCATTGAGGAAAAGCTCAACGCCCTCATGATCCCCGAGCAGGCAATCATCTCTCAGGGCGGAAGTCAGTTAGTCTACAAGGTGGTGGACGGGAAGGTGGTGGAGGTAGCCGTTACGGTAGGCCTGCGCCGTCGAGGCCTTGTGGAGATCAAGGAAGGCCTCACGCCGGGCGACACCGTCATCACTGCTGGACAGATCAAGGTCAGGCCGGGATCGCCGGTAAAATGGGCGACGGCCGATGGGGGTAGCTGACACATATGTTCCTCTCAGACCTGTCTATCAAAAGGCCGGTAATGGCCACCGTCATGAGCATGGCCATTATTTTTATCGGTGCCATCAGCTACCAGCGCCTTTCAGTGCGCGAGTATCCAAGGATCGACGAACCGGTGGTCAACGTGGCAACCACTTATACGGGCGCTCCAGCCGAGATCATCGAATCTCAGGTCACACAGCCTCTCGAGGAAAGCCTGGCCGGTATCGAGGGTATCGAGCTCATGACCTCTACTTCCCGCCCGGAGAGAAGCCAGATCACCATTAAGTTCCGCCTGGACCGCGACATCGACGAGGCCGCCAACGATGTGCGGGACCGGGTGTCAAGGGTACGCGGCCGCCTGCCGTCGGAGATCGGCGAGCCGACTATCAGCAAAGTCGAGGCCGATGCCCAACCAACCATCTTTATCACCTTCTCCTCCACCAGGCATACTGCCCTGGAGGTCTCCGACTACGCAGACAGGTTCGTAAAAGACCGCCTGCAGAACATCAAGGGAGTGGCCAATGTCCGCATCCTGGGCGAACGGCGCTTCGCCATGCGCATTTGGCTCGATTCCCTGCGTCTTGCCGCCTTCGGGATCACCCCCCAGGATGTGGAAAGCGCTCTGCGGCAACAGAACCTGGAGATACCATCCGGGCGGATCGAGTCTCTTACTCGTGAGTTCACTGTGCTTACGGAGACCGATCTGCGGACCGTCGAACAGTTTGAGAACGTGATCCTGCGTGACGTTGACGGCTACCTGTTGCGCTTAAAGGACGTCGCCCGTGTTGAGGTCGGCTCCCAGAACGAGCGGATTGTAGTCCGCTTCAATGGCCAGCCGGGCGTAGCCCTCGGCATCGTCCGGCAGGCCACAGCCAATCCCCTGGACGTGTCCAAAGCCGTCCGCGCCAGCTTCCCCACCATCGAGGCTGCTCTCCCCGATGGCATGAAGGTCGACATCGCCTACGACAGCTCTATCTTCATCGCACACTCCATCCGTAACGTCTTCTACGCTGTGGGCGAGGCGGTGCTGCTGGTCATCCTGGTTATTTTCCTGTTTCTGCGGTCGGTCCGCTCTACTTTGATCCCGCTGGTTACTATCCCGGTGTCTCTCATCGGCACATTCGGGCTTATGTATGCCTTCGGTTTTTCAATCAACACCCTGACCCTGCTGGCCATGGTGCTGGCCATCGGCCTCGTGGTGGACGACGCTATTGTCGTTCTGGAAAACATCTTCCGCCATGTGGAGGCGGGGGTGCCTCCAGTTGAGGCTGCCTACAGAGGCAGCCGTGAGATCGCCTTTGCCGTTATCGCCATGACCCTGACCCTGGCCTCCGTCTATGCACCTATCGGCTTCATGCAGGGGCGGACCGGGCGTCTCTTCACAGAGTTCGCCCTGACCCTGGCCGGCGCTGTCCTGGTCTCCGGCTTCGTGGCTCTGACCCTGTCGCCAATGATGTGTTCGAAATTGCTGCGCCGCCGGAACCAGCACATGCGCATCTACAATGTTATCGAGAACATGATGGTGGCCATGACAGACGGCTACCGGCGACTCCTGACCCTGGCGCTGAGGGGCAGCGTGGTGGTGGTTCTGGCCGGCATGCTGGTGGCCGGTGCGGCCTACCTCCTGTTCGGCGCGCTCAAGTCCGAGTTGGCTCCTATCGAGGATCGCGGGAACATACTGGCTATCGGCTCTGCCCCCCAGGGTTCTACCATAGCCTATACCGACCGTTATACCCGCATGATCGAAAGAATCCTTGCTGACACCCCTGAAGTAGAACGATACATGGTGGTGAGCGGCTATCCCACCGTGTCTTCGATCATCGCCTTCTCCAGCCTGGAGGACTGGGACCAACGGGACCGTAAGCAGCAAGAGATCGTCAGTGAGCTGCAGCCCAAGTTCTATTTCGGCATACCGGGGATCCGTGCCTTCCCCATTAACCGCCCGTCCCTCGGTCAGCGGTCCCTTGCACAGCAGATCCAGTTCGTGATCCAAACTTCGGCGCCCTATGAAGAGCTGCAGAAGATGACCGAACAGGTTCTGGAGGAAGCGCGCCTGTGGCCCGGGTTCATGAACCTGGACACTGACCTGAAGCTCAACCAGCCCCAGCTTTCGGTGCAGGTGGATCGGGAGAAGGTGGTGGACCTGGGTCTGGAGGTAGCCACAGTGGGACGCACCCTGGAGACCATGCTGGGTGGCCGTCAAGTCACCCGTTTCAAGCGCCACGGCAGGCAGTACGACGTCATCGTGCAGGTAGAAAACTCAGAACGGGAGACACCGGCGGACCTGTCGGCCCTCTATGTGCGAGGTTCGGGAGGAAGGATGGTGCAGCTGTCAAACCTGGTGACGGTGACGGAGACTGTGGCGCCCCAGGAATTGAACCACTTCAACCAACTGCGCGCGGCCAAACTTAAAGCCAGTCTGGCCCCAGGCTTCACACTTTCCGATGGCCTGTCGGAGCTCGAGGTCATCGCTGCCCGGGTTTTACCGGCCGACGCTGTGATCGACTACGATGGGCCCTCGCGGGAGTTTAGAGAAAGTAAATCCAGCCTGTACATAACCTTCCTGTTGGCACTGGGATTTATCTACCTGGTGCTGGCGGCCCAGTTCGAGAGTTTCGTAGACCCCTTCATAATCATGCTGTCGGTACCCCTCAGCGTGACGGGTGCCCTGGCAGCACTGTACCTGACTGGCCACACCCTGAACATCTACAGCCAGATCGGCCTGGTAACCCTGGTGGGCCTGATAACCAAGCATGGCATCCTCATCGTGGATTTCGCCAACAAACTTCAGGCGGAGGGGCGCTCCAAGGCAGACGCGGTGATAGAAGCATCCACTCTGCGGCTACGTCCCATCCTGATGACCACGGGCGCCATGGTCCTAGGTGCCCTTCCACTGGCTTTGGCCAGCGGGGCCGGGGCAGAGAGCCGACAGGCTATCGGCTGGGTTATCGTTGGCGGCATCTCCCTGGGAACAGTCTTCACTCTCTTTGTTGTGCCAACGGCCTACCTGCTCATCGCCCGTCGGTTTGTACAAGCCACCCACGATCAGGGTGCTACGTCCATACCCGAGACAGAAGATGCCTGAGATAAGACCTGGAAAGACCAGACCTTGGGGTATATGCTCCCAAAAACTCTCCCAAAGTGCTGAATAAGGAAAGGGGTTACAACTGATAACGCTGCAACCCCTTGTTTTTACTGGTGGAGACGATGGGATTTGAACCCACGACCCCCTGCATGCGAAGCAGGTGCTCTCCCGCTGAGCTACGTCCCCGGAAGTTTAGAAACGGTACTCCGTCCTCAAGTTCGACGTATAAACATGATTTTTTTCAGGAGCATAAACTACTTATCGGCAGCCTTTTCAAGCTTTTTGCCGGCCTTTTGAATGTCCTTGCCAAGCCCCTCCATTGTACTGCAGGCGGCTAAGCTTACTAATATGAATATGCTCAATAACGCAAAGAATAATCTTTTCATACTGTGATCTCCACGTTTTGGGAACCAGGAAACAGCTTAACGTCTCAAAATCTATCGGAGTATAACAGAATGAAGACGATATTCAATACAGACCGTAAAGTCCAATCCCATTTAATATTCGTCAAAAGTAGTTTAACAATGCTCTAATTTCTAATGCTCTAATGCTCTACCCCACCCCTCCTCCCTCTTGCCTTCTGCCTGCTTTTCCATCCACAAACCCTCCTCTCAGAAATATGCTAAATTTGTACATATAATTCTTGACGTTGAACTTTGAACATTGAACGTTGAACCTGGAGAGCTTGACTCCGCCGGAACGGAGGACACAATGCAGATAGGAATGGTCGGACTCGGAAGAATGGGAATGAACATGGCCAGGAGGCTCCTACAGAACGGGCAGGAGGTTGTGGCCTATAACCGGTCCTTCGACAAGACTGAAGAGATAATGAAAGAAGGCGCAGCCGGGGCAAAGACTATAGTTGAACTGGTAAAAAGCCTGACTCCACCCCGAGCCGTCTGGATCATGCTTCCGGCAGGCGATCCGGTTGACACCGCCATTGATGAACTAAAGGAGCTGCTGGAGCCGGGAGATATTATCATCGATGGCGGCAACAGTTTCTACAAGGACGACATCAGGCGCGCTGAAGACCTTGAGGGCACCGGGATCAATTATGTCGACGCAGGCGTAAGTGGAGGCATCTGGGGCCTTGAGGTCGGCTACTGCCTGATGATCGGAGGCCCAAAAGAGTCGTACAAATACCTGGAGCCGATCTTCGAAGCTCTTGCCCCCCCTGAAGGTTACCTTTACTGCGGCCCGGCGGGTGCAGGCCATTTCGTCAAGATGGTCCACAACGGTATCGAATACGGAATGATGCAGGCCTACGGGGAGGGCTTTGCCATCCTGGAAGCCTCCCCCTACAATGATTCTCTGGATCATTCTCAGATCGCCCACCTCTGGAACCAGGGAAGCGTAGTCCGGTCGTGGCTCCTGGAGCTGGCAGAAGACGCCTTCGGTGAAGATCCGAAACTTCAGGGCATTGAAGGGCATGTTTCGGACTCCGGAGAAGGCCGCTGGACGATACAGCAGGCCATCGATACCGATGTACCCGCGCCCGTCATTACGATGTCCCTTTTTTCAAGGTTCAGTTCAAGGGATACGAACCTGTTTTCAGACAGGGTCCTCGCGGCACTCAGGAACCAGTTCGGGGGCCACGCGGTAGTCTCCTCGAAAAAGAAGAAACGGAAGTAGGAGGATGAGCGAAAAAGACAAGCCTACAGAAACTACCCTGGAAACAATAGTCGAAGGGCACGTGACAACCGACACAGTTTCGTCTGAAGAATGTCTTCTGGAAAGTCCGGCGGATCCATGCACTATTGTGATCCTTGGCGCTTCCGGTGACCTGACCTCCCGCAAGCTCATACCATCCCTTTATAACCTTTTTATAAACGACGGCCTCCCGGATCCCTTTCTGATCGTGGGCTGTGCCAGGAGTGAAATAAGAACAGACGAGTTTCGCGTCAGGCTCCGCGGCGGCGCTGAGGAATCGGGCCATGATATGAAGAGATGGTCTGAATTTGAACCCCGTCTGCACTATCTGCCCATCTCCTATGACTCTGAAGGCTCCTACCACGAGCTAGCGAACTTTCTGAGGGATCTTGAGAAAAATGTAGACACTGCCGGCAACCGCATCTTCTACCTTTCCCTTCCCATGTTCCTCTACAAAACCACAGCCCAGCTTCTCGGCAGCGCAGGACTCTCCGCGGAAAACGTAGGCGGCAACGGCTGGTCCAGGATAGTGGTGGAAAAACCCTACGGCAGCGACAGGGCCTCAGCTGCCGACCTGGACAGAACCATCCACGAAAACTTTAACGAGAGTCAGATCTTCCGCATCGACCATTACCTCGCCAAGGAAACCGTCCAGAACATTCTCATGTTCCGTTTCGCAAATGCTATATTCGAGCCGATCTGGAACCGGAATTTTATCGACCATGTGGATATCATCGCTGCTGAGACCCTGGGCGTGGAAAAAAGGGCCGGCTACTACGAAAAGGCCGGGGTGCTGCGGGACATGTTTCAGAACCACATGATGCAGCTCCTGGCGCTCACCGCAATGGAGCCCCCGAACGATTTTGAGTCCGATGCCGTTCACAACGAGAAGGTAAAGGTGTTCGGCGCGCTCCAGCCTTTCCCAACAGATAATGTGTATGGAAACCTTGTCCTGGGGCAGTACGGGCACGGTACAGTAGGTGATACTAAAGTCCAGAGTTACAGGGAGGAGGAAGGAGTTGACGCCACTTCACTTACTCCCACTTTCGCCATGATGAGGGTCTTTGTAGACAACATGAGATGGCAGGGTGTTCCCTTCTACCTCACCTCCGGCAAGCGGCTGGGAGCAAAGCTCACTGAGATCGTCATCAGATTCAGGGAAACACCGCACTCCATGTTCAGGGATATCCCGGGAGACGACATATCAGGAAATATACTGACCATGGGAATTCAGCCTGAGGAGCATATTTCACTGAAGTTCCAGACCAAGAGCCCCGGGGCAAAGGTATGCCTGCGCACGGTTACCATGGATTTTAACTATCAGCAGGGGTATGACGGCCCGACTCTCGCAGCCTATGAAAAGGCGCTTCTGGATTGCATGAACGGCGACCAGATGCTCTTCTGGCGGCAGGACGGTATCGACCTGACATGGAAGTTCCTGGAGCCGGTTCTGGCTGAATGCGAGGATTGTTCAGACAGGGCTGAGCGCTTAAAAACGTACGATGCCGGCAGTTGGGGACCGGTTGAAGCGGCTGAGCTTAAGAAACTGCATAACATGAAAAGCTAGTTCTTTTTGAACCACAGAGTTCACAGAGACACCCTTCGGGTGAGTGCGAAGGGCGTAGGGCGTAGGGCGAAGGGCGTGGTCTTAAGAGCAGTCATTGCGAGTAACGCAGTGACGAAGCAATCTTGTGGTTAGTTGATCTTGGACCTTGGATTTTGGGTCTTGGATCAACACACCCTGGAACTGGCTAAAGCGCTTCCAATACTCGCTGTAATCGCTCCGACACTTCATTCGCTATCGGCGCTAATTCCTCATTCCCCACCGGCCGCATAACGTCCTCGGGACTGATGGCTGAAACAAGTGTCTTTCCGTCTTCACCTTCCTGCACAACCACGTTACAGGGCAGCATCAGGCCGATCTGCTCCTCTATCTGAAGGGTTTTATATGCCAGTGACGGGTTGCAGGCTCCAAGTATGATATAGGGCTTAAAATCCACATCCAGTTTCTTTTTCAATATCGCCTTCACATCGATCTCCGTGAGCACACCGAAACCCTCCTCCGCCAAAGCCTCCCTGACCTTCTCGACAGCCTGGACGTAGGGTATGTCAACTATGGTTTTGAAATAATACCTGCCTTTTTCCATTTCAAATTCCTCCTTTAGATTATAAGTATCATTTTATCATTTATATTGGGGTCAGACCTCAAATGAATGCGGAAATTGGAAATTAGACAATTTCACATATAAATCCCTCCCCCTTGACGGGGGAGATTAGGTGGGGGTGAATCACTACCCCCTCCCCTTATGTTCCCCTCCCGCCAGGGGAGGGGTGAAAATAAATGCTCTGATGTTCTAACGCTCCAAGGCCCAACTTGCCAAACAAACCACAAAAATCCATAAATTCGATATGGACACTGCTGTTATTTGGGGTTATAGTAACATAATTGGCACTTTACGGGTCAATACGGGGATTCAAACAGAGTGAAATTATGCGGCGCCTGGGGGCGGTATGCTTTCTCTGTTCAAAGTTTACTATAGAAATTTACATCACTTAATCCTGCCCCTCCTTGCGGTATTTCTCCTGACAATTTTCTCCTGCCAGAAAGCGGGCACTCCGATCCCGGCAGCATCCGCGGAATCACCGGATCTATCGGAACATCCCAAATACAGTTCCTACAGCTTCGGCAATGATGAACACGTAGTTGATATCGGGATCCAGCCCCTATGGATACCCACCAATACCATCGCGGAAACCATGAAGCGCGATGAAATCCTCCGTGAAGCCATGGAAAAACTGGGAATACAATTGCGTTTTCACCCCTTTTACAAGGGCGCGGATGTAAACTATTTCATGGAGCGCGGGGATCTGGAGGTCGGTATAGGCGGTGACATGCCGGCCATCACCGCAGCAGCCAATTTCAATGTTTTCATACCGACAATTATTCAACATGGGTTCTCATCCATAGTCGCCGAGGAGATGTTCCTTCAGTCAGACCTCAGGGGCAAGAGGATCGGTTATGCATTCGGATCCAACGCCCACTACGCACTCCTTCAGGCAATCAGTGCCGGGGGCCTTACGGAATCCGATGTTATCCTGGTGCCAATGGACGTAAACGAGATGCCCGAAGCCCTGGACAGAGGCCGTATTGACGCTTTCTCTGCCTGGGAGCCCACTCCCTCCATTGCGGAAGCTATCTACAAACGACAGCATCGGATCTTCAAAACCATGACAAGCGGATACTTATATTTTTCGCGTACTTTTGCCGAAAGACACTCTGATATAATGACTCACATAATCGCCTCCCAGATGAGGTCCATGAGGTGGCTCAGAGAAGGGCACCCTAACCTGAATGTAGCTGCTACATGGACAAAGAATGCCTGGGAGGAGTTTTCCGGGACCGGGTTGCCTCTTTCGAATGAGAAAATATCAGAGCTCAACAGAAAGGACATCCTGGGTGTAACGTCAATTCCAATCTTTTCCCAAAATCTCCTGTCAAACAACGGGGCTCTTAACAGGGAATTCATTTTTCTGAAAAAACTCGGGAAGATACCGGAATCCATCCAATGGGATGAAGTCGTGTCGAAATTTGACAGTAGATTGACAAAAATAATTCTCGAGCAACCCGAAAAGTATATATTGCACGAATTACGCTTCGCCGGCACTGGAGAGGCTGATGAAGAACAGCACTGAAGCCACAGGCCGGCGAAAGGGGATCCATTTATTCTACAGTCTCAAGGCTCGCCTGATGACCGGACTCGGGCTTTTGATGGCCGGCGCATTTATTGCCAATTATATTGTCACGCACTTCGGGATTCCAGCCATCGGTCTTGAAGGAAGCTTCCAGCACAGTCAGTCTGAAGTCTTTAAATCACTAAGTCTTACGGCTGATCTAAAAAAAGAGCACCTCGAACGCTGGCTGCATGAGCAGAAGGTGCTGACAAAACTCATTGCCGAAGAAAACGAGATCCGCGCAGGCGTTAATAAACTAGGCTCGGTTTTCCGAACCAGGCTGAAGGCAGGGTCCGGCAAGGACGAAATAACAGCAGCCATTCAGGCCGAAAAAGAATATGAGGATATACTCACACACCTGAAGCTATTTAGCAGAACTTTAGGTACTTTCGATGAAATAGAGATACTGGACCCCTACACCTACGAGATACTGGTATCCACCAACGAGTCAAAGATCGGTGAGAAGATATCCTACTTTGCTGATTATTACCGGAGACTGCCCGGTTACGATGAAAGTCTGATCTTTGTTCCTTACGACTCTGCAAACATGAAATATCATCTTCATATTGCCCGCCTCATAATGTCCCCTGAAACAGAGAGTGTGCCTGCAGGCATTCTCGTTCTTCACATACATACGAGTGATTTCCTTCCTCCTCTCCTGATGACCGGCGGAGGCCTGGGAAAAACAGGTGAAGTTCTCCTGGTTAATGAGGACAGACAAATTCTAACCTCTCTGATGAAGCCTCTGAAAGACGGAACGAAAGCTATCCCCCTGGAATACATAATTGAAGCCCAGCCGGCCAAACTGGCTGCCAGGGGCGAAGAGGGGATAATCAACTCGGAAGATTATAGTGGTGAAACAGTGCTGGCAGCATACCGCCACATACGTGTCTCCAAGGATGAGGGATGGGGAATGGTGGTAAAAAGGGACAGGGCAGAAGTTTTCGGACCAATATACCGATCTCAGCAGTATGAATTGATCGTTGCCCTTTCTGCCATAGTCTTTCTGTTCATAATAACAAACTTCATAGTGACCAGGCTCACCGCACCCATTCATGATCTGAGCAGCGCAGCCTATCAGATCGGGGAGGGAGATCTTTCGGTCAGGGCTGAAATTTTCGGCACACCTGAAGTCAGGGATCTGGCAGTGGCCTTTAACTCCATGATTGAGCGTGTTCAGGACTGGCACAGGGCCCTTGAGACGGAGGTGAAGATAAGAACTGAAGAGCTGGAAAATGAGATCAAGGAACGCAAAATGGCTGAAGAGGCCCTTATGAAGAGTGAGGAGCAGTACCGTACCCTCATCCATTCGGCCACGGACGCGATCATCTCTGCTGACGCCTTGGGAAAGATAACCTCCTGGAACCGGGCGGCAGAAGAGGTATTCGGTTACCCGGAAAAGGAAGCCGTCGGCATGAAGGTAACAAACCTTATGCCCCAGAGCTATCGAGAGGCCCACATCCAGGGCATGGAGAAGCTATTAAAAACCGGAAAAGAGAAGATCATCGGTAAGACCGTAGAAGTAGAGGGTATTCGGAAAGATGGTGAAACATTCCCCGTGGAGATCTCCCTGGCATCCTGGAAAACAGATGACCATGTTAACTTTACAGCCATAATAAGAGACATCACCGAACGACAGAAACTGGAAGCCCAGATCCACCACACCCAGAAACTGGAGAGTCTGGGGATCCTTGCGGGAGGTATAGCCCACGATTTTAACAATTTACTCATGGGGATACTGGGAAACGCCAGCCTGGCCCTGCCCAGGATTCCCGACGATAATCCCGCGCACCTCAACATCGAGAGGATCGAGCAGGCGGCTATCAGGGCATCAGACCTTACAAACCAGATGCTGGCCTACTCCGGCAAGGGGAAATTCATTGTAGGGATAATGGATATCAACGAGATCGTAGAGGAGATGTCCCAGCTTCTCACCTCCTCGGTGGGCAAAAAATGCGGTATCTACTACAACCTTTCATCCGAACCGGTCACCGTAGAGGGCAGTTCCGCTCAGATGCAGCAATTGATCATGAACCTTATCACCAATGCTTCGGATGCAATCGGGGACAATAAAGGCTCAATCACCATAACAACCGGCATTAGGAAATTTGATAGTGACAGCCTTACCAGTGTCTATTTCGCTGAAGTCCCCCCTGAGGGAATGTATTCCTTCATCAATGTATCCGATACCGGAAAGGGTATGGATAAGGAGACCCTGGAAAAATTATTCGACCCCTTCTACACAACCAAGGAGGTGGGCAGCGGTCTCGGACTTGCCGCAGCCCTGGGGATAGTTAGAGGACATTGGGGGACCATTCAGGTTAAAAGCAAACCCGGTGAGGGTGCTAATTTCAGGATCCTCCTGCCATATACCAAACCGGACGAGACGACTTTGGTAGAGGACCAACCTCCCGACAAAACAGTCAAGTGGAAAGGAAGTGGGACAGTACTTATTGTGGACGATGAAGAATACGTCCGGGATGTGGTCACAAACATTCTTGAAGAATGCGGCCTTACGGTTATCCTCGCCCAGGACGGAGCTGAGGGACTGGAGGTTTTCGGCAAGATGGGAAAAGAAATCGACCTGGTGCTACTGGACATGACAATGCCTGAAAAGAGCGGCAGGGAGGTGTTCACCGAACTTCGGGACATCGACAGGAACGTGAAAGTTATTCTCTCCTCTGGATACGTCGAACAGGAGGTCTGCGCCGAGATCATAGATGAGTATGGAGATGTGGAATTTATCCAGAAGCCGTATAAAGCTGGGGCGTTGGTGGAGGTGGTTAGACAGGTTATTGATTAGTTCCGGGTTTTGGGTAATTGGTCCAAGATCCAAGGTCCAAAATCCAAGATCAAATCCCGTCATGGAAGAGTAAAACAGGTTTTGACAACATTAGTGTGACCAGAACTCCTTCACCTAACATCATCATCGTGGGAGTTAAGCTGACAACAAAACTATAAAAACAGTGACAAACGATAACACTTCTGGCATATTTACCAGAAGTGACAGCCCCAGGGGGTGTTCACACTGTTATGAAAACGTCTACTCAAAATAATGATCCTGCCGGAAAAACACCGGTGGGCTCGGGCACCAGTTTGATCGGCAGCCTCAAGGCAAGGATGTTCCTTTCCTTTACCTTTCTGATCGCCTTATCCCTCATTACTATCCAGCTCATTGAGATTTACGGTATCCCTTTTACACCCTATGCGGGCAGGCAGGCCGCATATCAAGAAGATGCCTTTAACTCACTTGAACTTACTGCTGACCTGAAAAAAGAGCGCCTGATAAACAGCCTTGCTGAATTCAGAAACGATGTCCAGATGTTTGGCAAGAACTTCCTGCTCCGGGAATCCGTGTACATTATGAAAGAGGAATTAATAGATATCAGGCCATCTGAAAAACTTTTACCAAGTGATTACAGGGATATCAGAACGAATAATTCCTTTTACAATATCAAGCAGTTCCTTGAGAGGATAAAGTCGACATACCCCAGCTACAACAGGGTGGACCTGCTTGAGATTAAGTCATCCACGATCCTGGTGAGCACAGAACTCACAAGGGAAGGGACCGAGCTTGTAGATTATCCTGACAGTTTAATTACCAGCATTTCTCCCTTAAGCCCTTCCATTACAATGTGGAAACTCAGGCAGACAGGCAAAACCACCCTTACAGCGGCTTATCCCGTCGTCAAATTGGGTGATTCGCCATTTTCACTGGATTATCTTCTGATTGTCTACATCAACACAGAGGAAATTATCAACCCCATGCTTCACACTGGAGGAGGACTTGGTAATTCGGGTGAGGCACTCCTAATCAACGAAGAAACAAAGATCCTTGCACCCCTCAAACATGCCCTGCCAGATGGTACCCTGGCAAGACCGTTCGAATACCAGATCGTCGCTGAACCCGCCAGGCGGGCTGTAAGCGGGGAGGAGGGTATCATCGCAACCAAGGACTACAGGGGGATCGAGATTCTTGCCGCCTACCGGTACGTCCCCATAAGGCCTGGTGTGGGTTGGGGCATGGTCGTGAAACGTGACAAAAGTGAAATATTCGCATCCTTCAGACAATCGGAGTTCCAGATGATCCTCGTCGGGATGATTTTCATCCTGATCACCGTTATCATTTCCACTCTGCTCGCTGACAGCCTTTCAAAACCCCTGAATACTCTCAGCAGAACCGCGCAGCTGGTGGAACTCGGGAACCTCGATGTGCGGGCTGATGTGGTGGGCACAAGTGAGACGAAAACCCTCGCCGATGCCCTGAACTCAATGCTTGATCGATTTCAGACCTGGACGACAGAGCTCGATGATCAAGTAAAAAAGAGAACAACCCAACTCAACGAAAAGAACGAGGAATTAGAACAGCTCGTCTTTGTAACCTCCCACGATTTGAGGTCACCTCTTGTTAACATCCAGGGATTTTCAAAGGAACTGGAATCACTCCTCAAAGAGCTGGATGCATCTCTGGAAAATGAAGAGTTGTCCCCTGAAGCCAGGGAAGAAATCACCCGTTTGCTCAAGGAGGAAACGCCTGAAGCCCTGGGATTCATATCAACCAGCATCACCAAAATGGATGCGCTCTTAAAAGGCCTTCTTCGCCTCTCACGTATCGGCAAGACAACCCTTGATATGGGACCGATCGACATGAACTACATGATGAGAGAGATAGGTAAATCATTAGAGTATATGATCAAGGAGTCAGGATCCGACCTGATAGTGAAAGAGCTCCCTCCAGTAACGGGTGATACCCCCCAGGTAAACCAGGTCTTTTCCAATCTTGTTGAAAATGCTCTTAAGTATAAGGATCCGGAAAAGCCCGGGAAAATAACCGTAACCGGCGTATCAAATGGTAGGGAAGTAGTCTACTGCATAGAGGATAACGGCATCGGGGTTGCCCCGGAGTTTCAAAGGAAGGTCTTCGAAATTTTTCACCGCCTGGACCCCTCAAACAGTACAGGCGACGGGCTGGGACTCACTATAGTTCGCAAGATCATGGACAGACACAAGGGAAAGGTCTGGTTAGAATCAACTCCAGGTCAGGGAAGCAGGTTCTATGTGGAGTTTCCGGAGGTTTAGACCGGCCAGACTGCCGTCCAAGGTCCAAAGTCCAACGACCAAGGTCGGATTGGAAATAAGGCTTGAACCACAGAGGACACAGAGTTGGGCTTGGGGTTTTACCACTAAATAAGCTGGGGTCAGAGCGTTAGAGATTGGGTTTAGAGCATTAGAAATTAGATATTGGTAATTGGGATTTAATGAAACCCAGAGCCAAGCGCCTAACGCCCAGCGCCTGGTTTCACTAGTCACGCATCACGCATCACGGTCTATAAACAATCGGGGTCGAGGGGGTACGCATTAACAAACCACGGAGGATCGTATGAAAGAGGAAGTAGTAATAGTCATCGCAGAGGACGATGAAGGGCACGTTACACTGATAAGGAAAAATTTGAGGCGGGCTGGTATTAGCAACGAGTTCATTCACTTTGTTGATGGAGAGGAGACCCTCAACTTCTTTTTCAGAGAGGGCGATGGGCCTCATCGTGAGTCAGGTACTTGCTACCTGCTCTTACTGGATATCAGAATGCCTAAATTCGATGGGGTCGAAGTTCTGGCCAGACTCAAAGACGACGAGGAACTGCGTAAAGTGCCGGTTATCATGATAACCACAACAGACGATCCCGTCGAGGTGGAGAGGTGCCACAAACTTGGGTGCAGCAACTATATAGCCAAGCCCGTTGAGTACGAAGGCTTTGTTGAAGCCATCCGCCAGCTCGGCTTATTTTTGAAGGTTGTCAAGTTCCCTCAGATCAATGGGACTTCCCAAAATTAAAGGGATGAGGTTGTGAAAGCGAAACCGCTAATTCTCATAGTCGATGATGATAAAGGAATATGCAAGCTAATCGAAAACAAGCTTGAGGCTGAAGGTTTCTCCGTCGAAAGTGCCTACAGCGGAACCAGTGCAATAGAAAAATGCCTTGAAACCGACAATATTCTCCTGCTCCTCGATTACCGACTCCCTGACATGACAGGCGAACAAGTCATAAAAAATCTTGGCAGCAATGGTCATTCAATACCCTTTGTCATCATCACAGGGCAGGGTGATGAGAAGGTAGCCGTGGAGATGATGAAGCTCGGAGCCAGGGATTACATTACAAAGGATGCCACCTTCCTGGACATCGTCACCCCCATTGTCCACCGAGTGGTCGGGCAGTTGGAGATGGAGCGCAAACTGGCCGAATCAGAAGAAAGGCTCAAATTCACCCAATTTGCCGTAGAGAGATTTTCAGATGCAGCGTACTGGATGGGGTCGGACGCGAGGTTTGTTTATGTTAATAAGGCTGCCTGCCAAAATCTAGGTTACACGAAGGAAGAACTGCTCAACATGACCGTGCACGATATCGCCCCTGAGTTCCCGAAAGAGGTTTGGCCAGACCACTGGAAAGACCTGAAGAAACGCCGCTCCTTCATAATTCAAACTACCCACCGGAAAAAAAACGGGGAGATCTTTCCAGTAGAGATCTCCATCAACTATGTTGAGTTCGAGGGGAAAGAGTATAACTGCGTCTTCGCAAGGGATATAACAGACCGAGTCAAAATTCAGGATGCCCTCGAGGAGAGCGAAGCAAACGCCCGTGCATTCATGGACGCCTTCCCCAATCCCGCTTTTATTGCAGACAATGAACAGTCAATCATTATTTCAAACCGTATGTGTATTGATATCGGAGCAATGCCTGGCAGCAAATGCTATGAGACCCTCTTCGGAGTCGGTGAGCGTTGCTCCTGGTGCCGGGCAAGCGATGCCCTGTCACGCGGTGAGCACCTCCAGGAGATCGTGGAGCTGGAAGACTCTATATTGGAGGTAAACTGGGTCCCGATCAGTAATGACCGCTATCTCTACTTCTCCTTCGACATCTCGGAAAAGAGAAAATCAGAAGAAGAAAAGCAGATCCTCGAGGAGCAGATACAACACTCACAGAAACTGGAGAGCCTTGGAGTCCTTGCAGGGGGGATCGCCCACGACTTTAACAACCTGCTGGTGGGAATCCTGGGCAACGCGGGTTTAGCGGCCATGAAGATGGATCCGGAAACTCCCGGCATGGACTCAATTCTCAAAATAGAGACAGCAGCCCAGAGAGCCGCTGAGCTTACAAACCAGATGCTGGCTTTCTCCGGCAAGGGCAAGTTCATCGTTGAACCCATAAATCTCAACAAGCTTGTGGAGGAGATGGGGCATCTTCTCCAGGCAGCGACAGCAAAAAACGCCGTTATCAGATACAACCTTGAAAAGGAATTGCCGTCAATAGAGGCGGACTCTTCCCAGATCAGACAGGTGGTAATGAATCTTATCACCAATGCCTCTGATGCAGTGGAAGGTACGAGTGGGGTTGTAACTATCACCTCGGGATCCAGAGAATGTGACAGGAAATTTCTTGCCGAAACCCTTTTCGGCCAGGATCTTGCCGAGGGCGCCTACGTTTTCCTGGAGGTGTCTGACACGGGCCACGGTATGGATAAAGAAGTTCTGGACAAGATCTTCGATCCCTTCTTTACGACCAAACCGATGGGCCGAGGCCTGGGCATGGCAGCTGTTCTGGGCATCGTAAAGGGACATTCCGGAACCATAATGCTCAGCAGCAAACCGGGAAGCGGAACCACTTTCAAGATCTTCTTTCCCGCATCGGACAAGCCGTATGCAGAGAAGACCGGGATGCCCGCAGACCTGGAGGGATGGAGGGGTGACGGCACCATACTGGTTGTGGACGACGAGGAATCAGTTCTGGACATCGCCGAATCGATCCTCACTGATCTGGGCTTTACAGTCCTGACTGCTCCTGACGGCAGGGAAGGCCTGAAAATGTTCAAGGAGAAGGTAGACGAAATCGACCTGGTAATACTGGACATGACGATGCCTCACATGGGGGGTGTGGAGACCTTCCGTGAGATGAGCCGCGCAAAGAAAGATGTCAAGGTGATATTATCCAGTGGCTTTTCCGAAGAGGATGCCACTGCCGAGTTCAACGATAAAGGTCTGATGGGCTTCATTCAGAAGCCTTATCTACCGGCTGCTCTTATAAATATTGTAAGGGAAGCGCTGGACGGATAATGAGTAGACCTGGTTCCATGTTCCCCTTCGATCCCGCCCACGGCGGGACTCAGGGCCGTGAGCTTAGTCAAACGGCAGGTTCCAGATTCCAAGTGAAATAATCCAAGATCCAAAGTCCAAAATCGTGATGAGTAATTAGTGATTGGTGAGCGAGAATAAATCCCTAACGCAGGGGGCCGCAGAGAGGGCTATTCAGCCCTCACCGCAGGGGGCCGCTGGGGAAACCCACAAGTAAAGAAGCTTTTTCTGGTAAACAACAAAATAAAATGGAGAATTGTTTATAATTGCGATTGTAATTGAAACCCAAACTAGTATTTCTTTAGTCATTCTGCTTTAAAGCTCCTCTCTCTTCAGATGAAACCCAAGCTTGGGTATTTTATCTGCGGCCCTCTGCGATCCGCCCGGATGGGCGGCCTGCGGCCCTCTGCGTTAAAAGCTTTTATCTCTTTTGATAAACGAACTCAAACTCCTCCCTCTTTCCTTCTTCCTATCACAAACCTCTGTGCTGCTCTGTGAACTCTGTGGTTCAAAGCAGTTATCTCTTTATATAAACCCAAATCCTTCCTCAGCGTTCTCTGCTCTTCGGCGTTACTGCGGTTGGTATGACCTGAAACTCTCCCGCTACATCAATGGCAATGACAAAAACTACCAAAAATGAACAAAAACCGTGACAACTGACAATGATTCTGTCATATTTCAGTGAAAATTAGACACGTATAATCCAATTGGAATTTTGGAAAATATTTTTTCACCAACAGTGTCCAATCTCCATTCCACTTTCCAATATCCAATGCTCTAACCGTTCGGCAGGCTCACGGTTCTGCCAGTCCTGAGCATAGCCGAAGGGAGCAGAGTCAAAGGATTTCTAATGTTCTAATGATCTGACTAAAGGACAACCATGAGCATAAGAGCAAAGCTTCTGATCGGAATTATAGCTATCGCTGCCATCGCCAGCATGTCCGGAATGTTCGGATATATAACGGTGAAGAGGATCGCTGATTCTTTTGAGGGAAATGAAGAGCAAATAAGATCTGTAGTGTCCGCATCCAACAACATCATGAACCATATAAAAAGGGCGGAGATTCACCTCTATCTCTATCTTGTCGCGGGGGATAAAGCCGACAGAGATATCTATGAAAAAAGAATTGACTCGGTTATCAGCAATCTGGCCATTCTTGATTCTATTGTGGATGATCCAGGAGCACGATCAATCCTGAACAATGTCCAGTCACAGGTGGGAAAATTTCAGGGGACATGCAGGAGCCTTCTTGATCGCTATGACGAGACAGCCAGAAACCGGAAAGGTTTTGAGCCATCCGATTACAGGGAAACTTTCGATAAGATCAACAGCATCTCCTCAATCATAAGCAGTGGAGGCCTTGACCTTGCAAAATTCTACACCGATTTTCTGAACAGGCAGGAATCGATTACCACCGCAACCGAGGTGATCAGCTTCGCTAAAAGAGCCGAAGGGCACCTTCTGCTGGGTCTCATGCTCAATAGTGATAGTGACCTTAAAAAGTTTGTTTCAAGAGCCAATTCACTGGCTGAAAACGTCGAGATCCTGACCAGGAGAACCAGGATCCCGGAAGCCAGGTCCATCCTTGATCAATTATCTCAGACAACTGGCGAGTTCAGGACAATCGGGCAAGCAATTATAAGAGACCACAACGATCTTTTGAAAAGGAACATCGGCCCCAGTCTTCATGACCACAACGACATGCTCAAAAAACTGTACTCCTTTTCCCGGCAAATACGTCTGGACGCCACAAGCATCCTGAATCTCAATGCGGATGTTGAGACTTCCGCGAAAAGAGAGATTCTAAAGAAAGCCGAAAAGCTCCAGATAAACATCCTGATCGTCGCCCTGGTTACGCTGGCAATTTCACTGCTCGTGGGGTTCAACCTCTCAAGGTCCATCTTCGTACCGATAGTCAGGCTCCAGGAGGCCACTCAGAAAGTAGCCAGGGGAAACCTTGATTTTGACCTCGAACCCTCGTCAAAGGATGAGCTCGGGGACCTGACCGCGAGCTTTGCCAGCATGACCCATGACCTTAAAAGATATGAAACTGTCGTTCTTCCCGCGATGGAGCACATGGATAACATTCTCCAGACGATGAACGATAGTCTGATGGTCGTATCCAGAGAAGGGAAGATCGAGACCATAAACACCGCAGCCACAACCCTCCTGGGTTACAGTGAAACTGAGCTGACCGGTCGAACCTTCGATACGCTCTTTGCCGAGAAGGACTCTCCCATTGGAGATATGGATCCGGACCAACCGGAGAAACTGATATCCATCAACAGCACTGAGGCGACAATGATCTCAAGGGATGGAACCGTGATCCCGGTAATTTTCTCCGCGACACCGATGTACGATGACGATAATTCATTTTCCGCCTACGTCTGTGCGGCGGTAAATATTACAGACCGTAAAAACGCTGAGAAGGCTCTTGAAAAAAACGAGGAGAAATTCCGGAGCCTGTTCGAAGAATCGCTGGATACAATTTATTTCTGCTCCCTGGATGGAATCATTACGGACAGCAACCCGGCAGGACTGGAGCTTCTGGATTGTTCCTCCTTGAAAGAAGTGCGGAAAACAAACCTTATCGAAAAGATCTATCCGGAAAAAACCGAGCGCGACTTCTTCCGGGAAACATTGGAGGAAAAGGGGTTAATAAAGGACTACGAATCAACATTCACGACAGATGCGGGCCTGGAAAAGATCATCCTGAACTCGGCTACCTTGATTCGGGACACTTCTGGCAAGGCCACAGGTTACCAGGGAATAGTAAGGGATATCACCGAAAGAAGAGCAGTAAGGATAGCTCTTCGTGAGGCGAACAGGACACTTTCCGCCCTTTTTGATGCTTCACCTCTTGCAATCGCTGTCTCCTCCAGAGATGGTATTGTCAGGATGTGGAACCCGGCGGCAGAAGAGATGTTCGGCTGGTCTGAGAAGGAAGTTCTGGGCAAGCCTATCCCTATCATTCCCGAAACTAGAGAATCAGAATATATCGAGCTCTTCGGAAGAGCTTCAATGGGAGAGAGCATCAGATCAAAGGACGTCGTCAGAAGAAGAAAAGATGGAACATTAGTAAATGTAAGCCTCTCCACCGCTCCCCTGATGGAGGACGATTATGTGCAGGGAGTAGTTGCCATTTTTTCTGATATCACCAGGCGCAAGCAGGCCGAAGAAGCTTTAAGGGAGTCTTCCGCAAGGTACCGGGCTGTCGTGGAGGACATGCCGTCAATGGTCTGCCGGATTGACGCTGACGGAATAATAAGCTTCGTCAATGAGACTTTCAGCAGCTTCTTCAACTCCAAATGGGAGGAGATGGTTGGAAAAAACATCCGTGAAATTATCAAGGGGGTGGATGCTGAAATAACAAGTTCCCCATATACATCCCTGGACCAGAACAACCCCATAGCTTCTTTTGAACAAAAAATCGCCCATCCCGACGGGAGTGAACGCTGGCTGATGAGGATCGATCGGGCACTGCTGGACTCCCGGGGAAATGTGACCGAATTTCAATCAGTCTTTAACGATATAACCGAACTAAAACTTCACGAAGAGGAGGCGAAAAATCTCCAGGCGCAGATCCAGGAAACTCAGAAGCTGGAGAGTCTCGGCGTCCTTGCCGGCGGTATTGCCCACGATTTTAATAACATACTCATGGGAATCCTTGGAAATATCAGCTTGCTTCAGATGAAGCTCGACGATGATTCGCCGTTGTTGAAAAATACCGACAGGATCGAAAAAGCCGCCCAGAGAGCAGCGGAACTGACGAATCAGATGCTCGCCTACTCGGGAAGGGGCAAATTCGTTATCGGGAAAACGGACTTAAGTACTATAGTTAAGGAGATGACTGAGCTCCTTTCAGCTGGCATATCAAAAGACATTAACATCGATTACAATCTCTCCGAAAAGTTACCCTTCATTAAAGGAGACACGTCCCAGATCCAGCAGCTCGTCATGAACCTGATAACCAATGCAGCTGATGCCATCGAGGACGGTAAGGGAACTGTCCTGATCTCAACAGACATCGTGGAACGCACTACAAAGGAGCTGACAAGTGCATTCATACATGAGGACCTGGAGGGGGGCCTGTACTCTTTCCTGGAGGTAAAGGATGACGGTATAGGGATGGATGATGAGACCAAGGCAAGGATCTTCGATCCCTTCTTCAGCACTAAAGAGACGGGCCGGGGGCTCGGTCTAGCTGCAGCACTGGGGATAGTAAGGGGCCACAGCGGGTCCATACAAGTGGAGAGCAAACCCGGAAAAGGCACGTCAGTGAAGGTTTTTCTGCCATTCAGCACGGATGTACCTGAGAGGGCCAAACCTGCGGAAGAAGCTGCGCCGGAAAAGTGGGAATTTACCGGAACAGCCCTGGTTGTGGACGATGAGGAGGCCGTGCTGGAAGTGGCGAAAATGATACTTGAACTCGTGGGTTTTGAGGTACTTACCGCAGAGGACGGTAAAAAAGGCATTAAAATTTACCGGAAAGATCCGGATGCGATTACATTCGTACTGCTTGATGTAACCATGCCGGGGATGACCGGGGACAAGGTCCTCAAAGAGATCATCAAGATAAACAGTGACGCCAAGGTGATATTGTCATCAGGCTACACCGAACAGGAGGTAACCGCCGGCCTCCTTGAAGAACATCCTGATGTGTTATTCATCCAGAAACCCTACAGACCTGAAAAACTCATGGAAACGATTTATAGACTTTTGGATGTGTAACGGGCTTTGAGCAGTGGGCTTTGGGCCTTGAGCAAAACAATAAGTACTAATTATGAATTACATAAATAAGTTGAAGCTCACAGCCCATGGCCCATAGCACAGAGCCATCGGTTTATCCTCTATAGATACGGAATCAGCAACGCGGACTTTTTGAGCTCCTCTATCCCATATTTGGAAACCAACTCACCGAGGAATTTCCTGACATCCAGGTTTACCCGGCCGCTTTCAACCTTATCCATGAGTTTTAAAAAATCATCCTTCTCCTCGACGGTTACACTCTCTTCAAGGATCTCCCAGATAAACTCATAGGCTACTTTTGGTCCCCTTTCATCCGGCTCAACAGAGAAGGCCTCCTCGAGCATCAGATCGAACAGGATCCAGACCTGTCCTCCTGACTTTTTCCCCTTGAGGGGATCCGTCAGAGCCCTGTAGCGGCTGTATGATCTCTCCATGACAGTCAAGCGGTACCGCGCCCACAAACCCAGGAGGATCTCGTCATCAACGATCTCCACAAGGGCTGAGTAGACATCATTTCTTCCGGCGGCCTCTTCAGCAGAGTCCTCGCTCTTTAGAGTATATCTGCCCTTTTCACCGGCAGCCACCAATTCGTCCCTCTCTTTTGAGACGTCCTCATCGGATGGTTCCCAGTAACCCATATCGTTGGGCTCGATCACCCTTCGGTCAATAAGGGTAGTATGACTTATGGCCCGAACGTTCATCTCCTCGGCGAGCATCCTGTGGCGGACATACAGCACACCTCTCTTGCCGGCGAACCTGAAATAGTCCGAATGATCCGTACCAACGGATCCTCCTTTTTCGTTTGAAATAGAGGTGTACAGTTCATGGAGAAAATCGTGCTCCGCAATTATATTGTCATCGCTGAGATACTTCGGGTGAACATTATGTATTTTCATTAAGCTCGCTCCTCGTTTCTGATTTCCGGGAAAGCTCCAAGATGCCATTCTTTGGGACTATGTTCAATAATTAATAATACCAGTCGTGACGCGTAATGCGTGATGAGTGATGTGTAAAACAGGCTATAGGCTCTGGGCATGGGGCGCTGGGTTTATGTCAAACTATCAACAAACAACTAATAACTGTCTTAATCCATTTTCCAATGTCTAATGCTCTAATGTTCTAATGTTCCACTTCGATACTTCGACACCTCGACACTTCGTTACCCATTATCCCCCTCTTGCCTTCTGCCTTCTGCCTTTCCAAACCAATGCAGTTTATTTCAGGTTTGGAACCTGGATTTACTCTTTATCTTTATCACCCCCACCAACCCTGTCCATCATCTTCGTAAAAGCTCCAATAAGGTCCATGGGCAATGGGAATATCGTTGTGGAGTTGTTTTCGACTGCTATCTCACGCAGGGTCTGAAGATAGCGCAGCTGGAGGGCCTGGGGGTTCACGGAGATGATATTGGCGGCCGCTGCAAGCTTGTCCGCGGCCTGAAATTCTCCATCGGCGGCTATTATCTTGGCTCTCCTCTCTCTTTCCGCCTCAGCCTGTTTGGCCATGGATCTCTGCATCTCCTGGGGCAGGTCAACATGTTTGATCTCCACGGTCGTCACCTTTATCCCCCACGGGTCGGTCTGCGTGTCAATGATCTCCTGGAGCTCGTGGTTGATCTTTTCCCGTTCGGAGAGAAGGTCATCAAGATCAGCCTGACCCAGGACGCTCCTTAAGGTTGTCTGGGCGAGCTGGCTGGTAGCGTAATAATAATCCTCGACCTCAACAACGGCTTTGCTCGGTGCCATCACCCTGAAGTAGACGACGGCGTTAACTGTTACCGAAACGTTGTCACGGGTGATGATATCCTGAGGCGGCACATCCATGGTCACAAGCCTGAGGCTGATTTTCACCATCTTCTCCAGAACAGGTATAATGATCACAAGCCCTGGGCCCCGGTCGCTCACCAAGCGGCCCAGGAAGAAAACAACCGCCCTCTCGTATTCCTTCAAAACCTTGATAGCCGACCACAGGAACATGATCACCGCTATCACCGCACCTACAACTAGATAGTTTACCCCAAACATTGTGGCCTCCTTTTCCGGTAACGCCGTTGGCGTCACTGGCGTTCAACCACGCCTATGGCGTGGCAGGCGTTAAAAGTTCATTCTTATTCAATGCCTAATGTTCTAATTTCTAATGCTCCAATTTCCAATTTCTAATGTTCTTCTGAGCCATCGCTTTCAGATCGAGGTTCTGGCTCAACACGAACCACCATTCCATCCATATTGATAACCTTAATGCGCTTGCCTGCCGGTATCGGTGTATCGCTGACGGCGGACCAGATCTCACCGTGAACCTTCACCTTACCCTCCGGATCAACCTCAGTTGTCGTCTCACCGGTCGTTCCTATAAGTCCCTCTATTCCCGTAACGACCTTTCTTCGCTGAACCTTGAACGCAAACCCAAGGCCAACCAGGAAAAACAAGGCTGTAAGCCCGGTTACTCCGAATATCAGGGTTCGAGAAATGCGGTAGTAGGGTTCTATAGAGTCTATGAGCATTATGCTGCCCAGGAAGGTGGACACAATGCCTCCCACAGACAGCATACCGTAGGAAACCACCTTGATCTCCAGAATAAACAGGATGAGACCAACGCCAATGAGGAGCACTCCAGCGTAATTAACCGGGAGGACCTGGAAGGAAAAGAAGGCCAGTATGAGAAATATGCCGCCGAGCACACCGGGCAGAATAACACCCGGATTGGCCAGCTCAAAGAAGAGCCCGTAAACCCCAAGCATCATCAACAGGTAGGCTATATTCGGATCTGATACAGCAGCAAGGATCCGCTCGCGCAGATCCATGGGCATCTCGTCAATGTCCGCACCGGCAACAGTAAGCGTTACCTCCTCGCCGTCAATCCTGACTGTCCTGCCGTCGATCGCTTCAAGAAGTTTATCCAGATTTTCTGCCACCAGATCAATGACATTCTCTTCCAGTGCCTCTCTTTCTGTAGAAGAAATGCTCTCCCTTACTGAACGCTCCGCCCATTCCGCGTTTCGGCCGTTTTTTTCCGCGATACTTTTAACGAAAGCGACAGTATCATTTATCACCTTCCGGGCCATCACACTTTCATCTGAAAGTGTTTCGTCTTGAGATTCCTTGTCTTCTTCTGAATCTTCTTTTTCTCCCTCTTTGCTTTTCTTATCCTCCGCGTCCTCTTCCTTCTTCTTTTTGCTGAAGGGGTTGCCTCCTCCGATGTTTACCGGATGAGCAGCACCAATATTTGTTCCCGGCGCCATGGCCGCAACATGCGCGGCCATGGTTATAAAAACGCCGGCAGATGCCGCCCTGGCACCTGAAGGCGATACATATACTGCCACAGGCACGGGTGACGCCATTATCGACTTCACTATCGTTCTCATGGAGCTCATTAGCCCCCCCGGTGTATCCAGCCGCAATACAAGCAGATCAGCCCCTCTCTGGGCAGCTTCGGCAATTCCCTTGTCTATATATCCGGCCGTAACGGGATTTATGGGGCCATCAACGGTTATAACCAGGACTCTTGGGTTTCGATCGATAGCAGTTGAACCTTCGTTACTGTCTTTTTCACTCATCCCCGGGGCAGGCAGCATCCAGAACAGAAGCATGGAGATGCTTAACAGCAGAATAAATCTGCCTGAGAGGACAGACTCAGGTTTTCTTAAAGAGAAAAACGTCATTTTCACTTTCCTCTTAAATCCTTTCTTCCAACGTTGAAATCGGCACCGCCATTCCGTGGATCAGATCCACCAGATCAGTGCCCCTTCTTCTAAAGGGTACCATAAGCTGTGACTGTCTGGGGTCATGGGGTCAGACCTCACATTCTTACCTTTTGTCAATTATCTGTTTAACTATTGAAAAGGTAAGAATGTGAGGTCTGACCCCCTTATAGATCTCTATTCCTCTCCCATAATTGGGTTGGCCTTGATCTTGACCTTTCCGCCCTCTACGACAACCCTGTATTCAACACTGGAGCAGTTATACTTCTCCTTTATGGAATCAGTCTGCTGCTTCACCATCTCCCTTACCTTGGGCAGATCGGGGATCTGTTTGCTTCCCAGGTCTTTGTATTCCTTGGAGAGTTTGCGATAAAGCGATTCAACGAGAACACGATCGGTTTCCGTGGAACTGATCTCGAATATGCCATTCCTGGCCCGAGCAAGGGCTGCATCAGAATCCTTTCGTCGGACATTCCTTCCCTCTTCCAGGTCCCGAAGGTTTCTCTGCCAGAAATTAAGGTAAGTGTTGTATCTGGCTATCAACTGCCGGACCTTGAACTGCAAAGCTGTATTCGGAGCTTGGGCAGTGGTCATCACCCTTATCTCTCGTGCCACTTCATCAGCCAACCTTGCAGGCGGAGTTTTCAGTATGCCCGCAAAATACTGATCGTACTGAGCCTTCAGCAGATTGATATTACTTTCCAGTTGTTGAATACGGTTTACCATGGCCCCAGAATCGTTTACTCCCGGGATTCAATTTACCCGGTGTATGAAGAAAGTGAATGCAATTGAAAGGATAGCAGAACAGGCTTCCTATTTCAAAACCTTTACAGTTTAAAGCGGTCCAAAATCCAAGATCCAAGGCCCAAGATCATTTACTTTAAGGAATATTAATGATCCAGCATTACGTGTTACAGTGAACTTAGCATTTAACAACACAAATAAAGCATACGACACCTAATAGATCTTGGATTTGGGATTTTGGACCGCTTTATATCCCGAATTCCACTCCCCCAAACACAAAATGAGCTATTAGCCCCGCTAAAGGCGGAAACAGGAAAGTGCTGGCCCTGTCCGTTTCTGTAGCCTATGAAAAGAAGGACCCCAGCTAAAATCGCAAAGATAGCCGTTGGTATAAACATCTGGTTTTTCCTCCGTTTATCGCTCATTTTTCTTCATTTTATGGGTCGCAAAAAGTCCGTGAGCGGCTTTTTGCTCCTCGGGAAGCGAAAGCGCGGTTTCCGCTTCCCTCACGGATCAATGACTCAAGGTTTATGTCATTGTTCCGGGCGCCCACACTCAGGCGCGATAATAATATACCATTCATCGATCCGGGCGCCCCTCAATGGGTGCGTTATAAATCGCTCATTTAAGATGCGTTCCGCCTGAAATTAGTAATATATCAGTATGAAACTGGATTTGGAAATTTACGATTGGGGAGATTTGGGGTCCGACCCCAATATTTGCTCTTTGAACTATAAACGCCTGCCACGCCAAAGGCGTGGTTAAACGTTAAAAGCGAGCAGACCCCCTCTTTCCTCTTTCCTTCTGCCTCCTCCCTGGGCACCACCCCCTTGACAGCCTAATTTCTTGCTGAAATAATCCCACCCTTGTGGCTGGACCGTCCGGATTTTCATTTTCAAGGAGTCGGCGTAACAAAGATGGCAAACTCTGACGTAAACTCACTGAAAGTTGTTATTCTTGCCGCCGGCAAGGGTACACGGATGAGGTCCCATCTTCCCAAGGTTCTGCACACCCTTGGAGGGAAACCTTTAATAAGCTATACTCTCTCGCTGGCTGCAGATCTGGCCGCACAGAAAACTGTCCTGGTCCTGGGTCACAGAGCCCAGCTCGTCCAGTCCGGTATGCAGGATATAGATAAATATGAGATAGTTATCCAGGATCCCCAGCAGGGTACCGGACACGCTCTGCTGCAATGTCTCGACTTCTTTACAGGTTTTACAGGCGCTGTCCTGGTTCTGTCCGGGGATGTGCCCATGCTGCTTCCCGAGACTGTAAACGGTATCCTTGCATCCCATAGGCAGCGCGGCGCTGCAGTGTCAGTTCTTACCTCGAACCTGAAAGATCCTGATGGATACGGCAGGATTATAAGGGATGAGGACACAAAGCCTGTCGCCATACGGGAACAGAGGGATCTGTTACCTGGTGAAGACGGGATAACTGAAGTAAATATGGGCGTCTACGCTTTCGACGCCCCCTTTCTGGCCCGGGAGCTTCCCCGCCTGAGTAACGACAACGCCCAGGGTGAATACTACCTGACCGACCTGGTCCTGGCAGCTTCAGGGTCGGGAATGTTGGTGACGACACACACCCTGAAAGATCCTGATCAGGCTCTGGGCATTAATACCCTGGCTGAACTCGCCAATATGGAGGTCGTCATGCAAAATGAAATATTAACGAAGCTGATGGACTCAGGAGTCCGCATCATGGACCCGGCGACGACATATGTTGACAAAACAGTAAAGATCGAAGCTGATGTTGTGCTTCATCCCATGACATTTCTACAAGGAGAAACCACAATAGGAACGGGGTCGGTTATCCACCCCGGCGCGGTGATAAGCGATTCCATCCTCGGAGAGGATGTCACTGTCAGGCCTTATTCGGTTATAAACAGTTCCATCCTTGAAAAGGGCGCGGATGTGGGACCCTTTGCTCATCTCAGGCCGGGGACCCACCTGAAGGAAGACTCCCGCATCGGCAACTTCGTGGAGGTGAAAAAATCCACCATTGGCAAAGGCAGCAAGGCCTCCCACCTCACGTACATAGGTGATTCGGACCTGGGAGAAGGCGTAAATATCGGTGCCGGCACAGTTACCTGCAACTACGACGGTTTTTCAAAACACAAAACCGTAATTGAGGACGGAGTATTTATTGGCAGCGGCACCATGCTGGTGGCCCCGGTCCGCATAGGGAACAACTCAATAGTAGCAGCGGGGTCGACGATCACCAGAGATGTACCACCTGAAGCCCTGGGGATAGCAAGGGGCAAGCAGACGGTGAAAGAGAACTGGGCGCCCGAATTCAGACAGAAAGCCGCCAAAGGCAAGGAAGATACCTGATGTGTGGGATAGTCGGTTACGTAGGTTCCGGTAGTGCTTCAGAGATCATCATGGAGGGTCTCAAGAAGCTTGAATACCGGGGGTATGATTCGGCAGGCCTGGCAGTCCTGAAAGGAACTGACCTCCAGGTGCGCCGGAGCGCGGGGAAAATCAGCTCACTTGAGAAGGTACTGGTTGAAGATCCTGTCGACGGCTCTATGGGGGTCGGGCACACTCGATGGGCGACCCATGGCAGGCCCAACGAAGAAAATGCACATCCTCACAGGGACTGCACAGGAAAGCTTGTCCTTGTCCACAACGGCATCATTGAGAACTACCGTGACCTGAGGGACGAGCTCCTGGCAAGGGGCCATAAGATGGCGTCCGAAACGGATACCGAGGTTATCGCCCATCTGGTGGAAGAGAACTACACCGAAGACCTTGCTGAGGCTGTAAGGGAGGCGCTGAAAAAGATCAGGGGTGTTTACGCCCTTGTCGTTCTTCATAGTGATGAGCCCGGAAAGCTGATCGTTGCGCGCAGCGGTCCTCCCCTTGTGGTGGGTATCGGTTCGGGTGAGATGTTCATCGCATCTGATATTCCCGCGGTTCTTCACCACACACGGCGTTTCATATACCTGAATGATGATGAGATCGGAGTCGTAACTTCCGAGACAGCAACCTTCACGGACCTTGACGGAAAAGCACAAGAGGCTGAGGAGGTGAATATCACCTGGGATCCCATTATGGCAGAAAAGGGCGGGTACAAGCACTTCATGCTGAAGGAGATACACGAGCAGCCCGAGGCCCTTGCCGATACTATTCGTGGCAGGCTTTTTGAAGATAACGGAGACGTCCAGCTCGACGACCTGGAGCTTCCCGACAGCCTCATCCAGAACCTGGACAGGTGCGTTATCGTCGCCTGCGGCACTTCGTGGCACGCCGGCCTGGTTGGCCAGTTCCTTATGGAAAATCTGGTGGGTATCCCGACCAGCGTGGAATACGGTTCCGAGTTCCGCTACAGAAACCCTATTCTGAATGACAGGACACTGGCAATAGCGATCTCCCAATCCGGAGAGACTGCCGATACTTTAGCCGCTGTCCGTGAGTGCAATGAAAAAGGCGCATTCGTGGTCAGTATTTGCAATGTTGTAGGCAGCATGATCACACGGGAGTCCTCGGGGGTTATCTATACCCATGCAGGCCCGGAGATAGGTGTGGCATCCACCAAGGCATTTACAACACAGTTGTCATGCCTCGTGCTTCTCTCCATTTTCCTGGGCAGGAAGCGGGGGGTCCTCACCAGTGACCGGTCCAAAGAGCTTCTGGACCACCTCTTTGCCCTGCCCCACCAGATGGAGGAGATACTTGGGATCGAAAAGGAGATCGAGGAACTGGCCGGGAAATTCTACCGCTACTCGAACTTCCTCTATCTCGGGCGGGGTGTTCACTATCCCATTGCCCTCGAAGGCGCCCTCAAGCTGAAGGAGATAAGCTATATACATGCGGAAGGCTACCCCGCCGGCGAGATGAAGCACGGACCGATAGCTCTCATCGATGAGAACATGCCCGTGATGTTTCTGGCCCCCAGGAATTCTGTTTATGAAAAAGTCCTTGCCAACCTCGAGGAGGTCAAGGCTCGGGGCGGTATAGTCATAGCAGTGGCGGACCATGACGACCGGGCCCTTGCCGAGCAGGCTGATGCTGTTATAAAGATCCCCCAAACCGACCCCTATCTATCACCTATCCTGGCCACGCTTCCCATGCAGCTTTTTGCCTACTACGTAGCTGTCTTAAAAGGCACAGATGTGGATCAGCCAAGGAATCTCGCAAAGAGCGTAACTGTGGAATAAACGTGACCGCCATTAAACCCGAAATAAAAGAGACCATAAAGGAGCGTTACAAGACCGCGTTCACCGCGGAAGGGTCCATACTAATGGTCCTGGCCATATTTGTAGGTCTCCTCAGCGGACTGGGAGCTGTGGGCTTTATAGCGCTGATCCGCCTGTTAAAGGGTGGTTTCTGGTGGAACTGGGGCGACTACACCGGATACGTAGCGGGGGATATCACAAGTATTCTCATTCCCCTCCTGCCGGCGCTGGGCGGGCTCATGCTGGGGCCCATTTCCGCTATCTTTCCCAAGGAAGCCAAGGGCCACGGCGTTCCGGAGGTCATGGAAGCCGTTGTACTCAAGGGCGGCGTGCTCAAGTTACGGACGGTGTTTATCAGGGCCATCGCCTCGGCTATCTGCATCGGCTCGGGAGGATCAGCGGGGCGTGAAGGTCCTATCGCGCAGATAGGAAGCGCAATAGGCTCCTATGCCGGACAGGTATTCAGGATGTCCTCGAACAACGTGAGGACACTTCTCGGGTGCGGAGCTGCCGGGGGGATCGCCGCGACCTTCAATGCTCCCATAGCGGGGGCACTTTTCGCCATGGAGATCATCCTCGGCGACTGGAACGTGGGTACCTTCAGCCCCGTCATCATCTCTTCAGTTATCGCAACCACAATATCGCGGCATCTGCTGGGCAACGAACCCGCTTTTACCGTCCCCCTCTACCAGATGGTGAACCCGGTGGAGATCGTTTTCTATATAATTCTGGGGCTCCTTGCGGGCCTTGCGGCCCTCCTGTTTATTCATGTACTCGACTTCTCCGAGGAGTACTTCGAGGAAAAGATAAAGATCCACCCGTGGTTGAAACCCGCTGCCGGCGGGCTCATTCTGGGTTCCATCGGCCTGGTCTTTCCCCAGATCTTCGGCAATGGTTACGCATCCATGGGCGACGCGCTTATGGGCAGGATGGCCTTCGGTCTCATGCTGACACTCATATTCCTGAAGATACTGGCTACATCTCTTACACTGGGCTCGGGAGGTTCAGGGGGAGTCTTCGCCCCGTCCCTGTATATAGGTGCCATGCTTGGAGGTGCATTCGGTTCCATTGTGCACTCGCTGTTTCCCACGGTAACAGCTACCAAGGGGGCCTATGCCCTTGTGGGCATGGGGGCTACGGTGGCAGCAGCAGCCCATGCTCCCCTGACCAACATCCTGATCCTCTTCGAACTGACGGGCGATTACCATATTATTCTACCCATTATGGTGTCGTGTATTATGAGCCATCTGGTCATCCGTGGGTTGTCTCCCCACTCCATATATTCTATCAGGCTGCACAAGCGTGGAATTACCATTGAAGCCGGGCGTGAGGTGAACGTTCTCCAGTCACTCCGGGTGCGCGATGTCATGACCGCGGATGTGGAAGTGATAAAGGAAGACATGCCTTTCAGGGAGATCACGAGGCACTTCACCCAGAGCAAATATTCCAACTTCCCCGTAGTCAACAGGAAGGGAGAGCTCACTGGCATCCTGTCTTTCCAGGATGTCCGGCAGCACGTTTTTGAAGAGGAACTTGAAAACCTCGTTGTGGCAAAGGACCTCGCTACTACCCGTGTCACTACAGTCACGCCTTTCGACAATCTTAAAGACGCTCTGAACAAACTGGCATATCGAAGTGTTGAACAGCTCCCCGTCGTGGATTCGAAAGATCCGAAGAAGCTTGTGGGCATCCTCACCAGGCGGGATATTATCACGGCCTACAATAAGGCTATCTTCAGATATGAAGAAACGCACTGAGAAGGCTTTTCACCCCGACGACCTGAACCCCAGCCAGGCAGAAGCGGTAACTACAGTCGAAGGTCCCCTCCTGATCCTTGCCGGCGCCGGCAGCGGAAAAACCAGGGTCATTACCTACCGGATCGCCTATCTTTTAGAGGAAATAGGCGTGCCCCCTTACGCGATCCTGGCGGTCACCTTTACAAACAAGGCCGCGAAGGAAATGAGGGAGAGGGTGATCGGGCTTGTTGGAAAGCAGGGAAGGCCGGTGTGGATAAGCACCTTCCACTCCGCCTGTGTCAGGATCCTGCGCCAGCACGCCGAAAAGCTGGGAGTTTCCCGCTATTTCACGATAGCCGACAGCAACGATTCTCTCAAAATAGTTAAGGATATTATAAAAGAGATGAACCTTGACGAGAGGGCCCTGCCCGCTCGAAAGGCCGCTTACATGATAAGCAGGGCAAAAAACGCCCTTACAGGTCCCGACCAGATGGAGGAGATGAGTCTTGTCAGGCGCGATCCGATGATGGACAAGATCGTACGCGCATACAGAAAATACGATGAGAAGCTCCACGCTTCACATGCCCTGGATTTCGACGATCTGCTCTTTTTTACATTCCGGCTATTCGAGGAGCATCCGGAGGTCAGAAAAAGTTACGAGGACCTGCTCCACTACCTGCTTGTAGACGAGTATCAAGACACCAACCATGCCCAGTACCAGATCATACGTCACCTCTCCTCAAAACGGAGAAACCTGTGTGTTGTGGGTGATGACGACCAGAGTATTTACATGTGGAGGGGCGCGGATATCACCAATATCCTGTCTTTTGAAAAAGACTTCCCCGAAGCAAAGGTAGTCACGTTGTCTGAGAACTACAGATCCACAGGACACATCCTGAAAGCAGCCTCGTGTCTGATCAGCGCCAACGTGGGCAGGAAGGAAAAGGATCTGGTAGCAGTTCGCCCCGACGGATTGAAGGTAACCGCCTTCGCGGCTCTGGACGAGAGGGACGAGGCTGATTTTATCCGCTCACATATTTCGAGTCTCGCGCGCCAGGAGGGTTATTCGTCCAGAGATTTTGCCGTTTTTTACCGTATTAACGCCCAGTCGCGGTCTATCGAGGACGCTTTGCTGAAGGCGAACATGTCCTATGAGATCGTAGGTGGAGTGCGGTTTTACGACCGGATGGAGATAAAGGACCTGATGTGCTACCTCAGGCTCCTTGTCAACCCGTCAGACTGGACAAGCTTTGAAAGGATCGTGAATACACCTGCCAGGGGGATCGGCAAGGTAACACTGGCAAAGATCCGGGAAGCGTCAGACAACGGACGGGCCCCGGAGGATTCAGTCCATCTGGCAGTAGAGAATGGTTCACTTTCGCCCAAGGCTTCTTCCGCCCTGGGAAAATTCAACGATACCATTGCCTCCCTGCGAAAGAAAATGGAGACCGAATCGCTTAACGAACTTGTGGTCTCGGTCCTGGAAGATACAGAATACCTCCCAACTCTCCTGACGCAGGGAACAGACGAAGCTCAAAGCCGTATCGAAAACCTCCAGGAGTTCCTGTCGGTTGTTGATGATTTCATGGAAAGTGAACTTTCAGCCGAAACCGGGACCGGCACTGACACCCTCTCGGCGTTCCTGGACCAGATATCGCTGGTGTCTGATGTGGATACGTGGGATGACGGGGGGTCATCAGTCACACTAATGACGCTTCACATGGCCAAGGGACTGGAGTTCCCGGTAGTGTTCCTGGCTGGGATGGAGGAAGACCTGCTGCCCCACTACCGTTCCCAGAATGAACCGGCTGAACTGGAAGAAGAGCGGCGTCTGTGCTACGTGGGCATGACAAGGGCAAAGGATCGGCTTTTCCTCAGTTCTGCCCGACGGCGAAGGTTATTCGGAAGATATGATCACAGTTCTCCGTCCAGATTCTTCATGGAGCTTTCTTCAGAAAATGTTCAGGTTCACGAGGATTCGGCATTTCCCCTCCCGGGCCTGTCTGAAAGCCTCCCCTCGGCAGGATCCATCGGTGGCGATACTGTCCCCATAAGCCAGTTTCACTATGAGCCAGACCCATCCGAAACCGGCGAAGCACTGCTCCCCGGCAGAAAGGTGAGCCACCCCATGTTCGGTGCCGGGCAGGTGATCTCCGTTGAAGGAACAGGCGGGGATGCGAGGATAACCGTCTACTTCCCCAAAGGTGGGAAAAAGCGACTTGTGGCGAAGTATGCCAACCTGCAGATCCTCGGCTGATTATTAATAGGGTCGTAAAAAGTCCATCCGTGACTTTTTATTTTTACTCCTGAAAAACCCACAGAAGACATTTTTGGATCAATTCCCAATTAGTTTGTGGATTTCGACATAGTGTATTTATCATGCCGGGCTTTTGTGTGTAATCACTCGCCTTCGCAACCCCCTTTTAGCTTCGCTTCGTGATTCACCAAAACCCCGGCATGATTTGCATTAAGTTATCCAGGGTTCCGACCATGGTATCGGCGTAACGGGGTATGGGGTTTAATCCCCTCCCCTGGCGGCCTTTCGACAGGCTCAAGGTCCTGAGCGAGGCCGAAGGAGAGGGGAACTTAAGGGGAGGGGGAAAAATTGCATCCATTAAAGGAGACAAGAGCCTTTAACGCAGAGGGCCGCAGGCCGCCCATTTGGGCGGACCGCAGGGGGCCGCAGAGATTTTGAATAGGAAAGAGGAAGAAGGGGTTTATTAGTGGGTAACGAAGTATCGAGGTGTCGAGGTATCGAAGTAGAACATTAGAGCATTGCTTAATGGGCTCTGGGCGTTGGGCTATGGGCCATGGGCTACGTCTATAAAATCTCAATTATTCATGGATGTTGACCGAAGCACAAACCTCATAGCTCACAGCTCATCGGTTGTTAGT